>Ga0210059_1000266_pt1 | contig 59094 bp, 27 predicted proteins | sample Ectturendosymbi2_FD_188042 | JGI IMG/M metagenome (GOLD analysis project Ga0210059, IMG submission 188042) | Ecteinascidia turbinata endosymbiont from Florida, USA - Sample 2 (SPAdes) (version 2) | ecosystem: Host-associated > Tunicates > Ascidians > Unclassified | place: Key West, Florida... | reverse complement strand
AACCCAGAATTCGGCCTTAACCACAGACGAATTACGGTGACTTGTTTAGAAAGAAAGTTGACCAAGAGACGGAGCGCCGTTCTCTGGACCATGGAGATGGTTGGAGAAGGGACTCCTGTCACTTTGGGACAACTCGATACACTGAAAAGTAAAAAGTCACTGTGACTAAGCTTTTCGTACCAATGCGATACTCTGTGGTAGCTCCACAGAACCGAATTTCGGAAGTATGATAACGTGATGAGAGTGGCGCGAACCTCTCATGCTAAAAAAATGGTAAAAGGAAAAAAGGGCGTTGGTTAACATGCGTTTTGAACTAGCAGTCATGATTCAGTGACAGTTGAGTGCACAGTGTTTATGTAGCCTGTGAATATATTAAAATACTTTAATGTGATGGCAGTTAGTCAGTGTTTAAAGTTTACATGAATGTATTGCTGATGTCAATTACAGTCTGAGAGTCGAAGAGCTGGAGAACTCTTTTACTCGGTGAGTTATGTTTATCGTACTATTCAAACTTTACAATAAATAACAATAAATAAATTATGTGCGTCTTTCGTATCGAAATACCAGGATTAGAAGTCTTTGATAGGGGGGTCAAGCAAACTTAGATTTGTGAATACCGTCCTTGCTACGTCTATGGTCGAACTCACGTAGGAACTTCGGATGTAGCTAAATGCGGCGAAGTTTGGCCCAACAACTAAACTTTTCCGTAATACCGGTGACAACCACTCGGTCTCATTGGCAAACATTGCTGTACATTACATCGTATAGCCTGTTTCTGGGGTGCTAAGTGAAGCAGCACTTTTCCGCAGATTTATCGATGACATAATCTGGATCGCTACATCAAGATTATCAAATGAAAACATCCGACAAGCACTAACTTCAGCATTTGCCAACAGTGTTTGGAACTAACGTTTCGCCAAGCTTGCACAGCCGATCAAAAGGATGAAGTTGAATTCCTAGGTGTTAACCATTGCATAACTACTGACGATGATTTCGGCTTTGTCACTAAAGACTTCGTTAAACCCACAGCAGAAGGGAGGCAGTTCATAAACGGAAAATCACACCACCCACAGTCAACCTTCAAGTCAATCTTATTTGGAGAAGCAATAAGATTGAGACGTCTGAACCAAAGGAAAGAAGACTACCTCAGCAACTTAAATCGACTCAAAGAAAGAACGATGCGATCAAGCTTCCCTTTGGACATGACTAATGACATGATAGCAATGGCATCAAGTTGGGAGGAAAGAGTACGGGCCCCAAAAGGCGAAAAGAAAGATGTCCCACAGGTTTAGGCTACATCTTTTCCCAACCTGATAACTCTCACAAAGAGAAAGAAAAACTTAAACCCGAAAGTAATGATAACCTACAAAAGACCAACTGCAATTGGACAATTACTTACTAACTACAAGCACCTTGCTTTAAGCAAGACGAGAGAGCATGTCAAAGGGATGTCGGGTCCTTGTGGCCACTGTGCACTTTGTGGTAACCATGGAAAGCACAACAAATCAATGGTACCATGTGTTTCACAAATAATAAGCAAAAATAAAACCTTCCCACTCAACCAGAAATTGACATGCGCAAACCATGGTATTTATGTAGCGACTTGTGTTATTTGTCACGAACAATATGTCGGGCAAACCAAGAACAAATTTTCCATGAGATGGTCATCGCACCGAAGTAATTGGAACAGACCCAATTGTGAAATTGATGAAAATAACCAAGATAAAGTGGCCTTGTTGCGGCACTTTGCAGAGTCCCACGGCGACGTGAATAAACCGCCGAACATGAGGCTTACACGGTCACTTTTGTTGAAGAACCTAATTCCCTTTCTTTAGATTTCTGTGAAGATAAGTGGTATCACAAACTTAACGCACAAATTAATATTCAAACATGATCCTCCCACGCGTAAGATAATCATTTTGTTCCTCTGCCGCTGAACGCTGATGTACTTCAATTCTACAGACCGTTTTTGTATTTCACTTTTCGCGGCCAGTGTGCAGGTGTTTTTGTTCGCGTCAGTCAGAGCGTTTCCATCGTGCCCGCAGAGACTTGGTTGGCGCAACGACCAAAATGCACATTGACTGATTCATAACGCTTGTTGTTTCAAGCCGACTTTGGAAGCCTCGCTCTACGAAGAGTTACTTTTATTAGAAAGGGACTTTTGCTTTGGTGTTAATCGTTCGCTGGCGTTGAGTTTTAGTAAGTTATTGTCATTTATGCAGTAAGTTTTGAGGCTTCAGCCTTTGCATGTAGTTCAGCAAGAAGTGTTTGGTTTTGTTTTATTTGTCGCGGTTGGGTCTGCGCAGTTTTTTCATTGCAGTCTTGAGGTTGTTTACTTTCTCTGAACTTGTGTTGGCCTTTCTACGTCTCACGCCTGTTAGCATTGCTTGCAGATGATAGGACTGACGATGCGTAGTGTTACGTGAAATCGATTTCCTATTAAAAATTTGTGATTGATTCCTTGCTTCTTTCAATTGTGGAGTGAAGTTACTTGAATACAGATATGCGCAAGTATGAATCATCGCAAAAAGATGAAAGCAGAGCCCAGTCGGCTGATTCCTCTAAAGCCTATAGAAGACGTAGAGCTTTTTATTGACACTGAGAAAATGTTTGTTTTGTTGCGCACTAAGTGTATGCAACTGCGAAACCATGCAGACACACAAAACAGTGAAGCGTATCATAGCGCATTTTTTTGAAACAACGGTTTTCATGCAAATTTTCCAAGCATTTTGTACAAAGTAATTTATTTTCAAAAGCACACCAATTATAGCAAGAAAGTAATTTCAGTGTAAATCTTAGCGGACTCAAGATAGACTACGACAATAATACATACACTAGATTTTGGAAATTTGGTTTATCGGCCTGCATCAAAAAACGAAAAGCACCTTGAAAGTAGGCAATCACTGAAAACAATTTTCAGCTGAGACGCAGCAGCCAACAAAAGCAAGCCATAAACAATCACAAAAAAGTTTCTGCTTGAATTAAATACCACGTGCTGGTAAATCCGCTACGCAAGGCAGCAAACATTCTACTTCAAACGAGGCCCGTAACCAGGGGGGGCGCAGGGGGGGATTCGCCCTCTCTAGAAAAATTTTCGCCCCCCCTGGAAACATGTGTTAAACGTAGTTTAAAACTACTTGACATAGATCAAAAATTTTGGGCACCTCTCAGAAAACTCTTCGCCTCCCTGGTGTCCCAAGCTAGTTGCAGGCCTGCTACAATCAGGGATCTAATATATTCTTGCAACAAGAAACGCAAATTAAAATCAAAATTAAGTTAACATGTGGATCAATAATGTCGATGTCAGCAATCGAACAGTCCTTGCAAGATTTACTAACGAAGCAGCACTAAATTCAAACAATCGAGCAGGCAATGGAAGCTTTGCCAAAGGAAATAACAATGAGCGAAACACGCAGAAAGTGAGAGAAGCTTTTACTAATAACGGGTTTTGAATGTAGAGTTTGGAAATAGATCGCTGGAGCATTTCTGCGTTTACACCATGAACGACCAACCAATTTAACAAAACCCATTTACGCGATATTTCTATGTCGGGTCCGGTGCAGAAAAAATATTCAATGCTTTCTTTCAACCACTGTTCTTATTAAACTGCATGGCTCAACAAAATTTAGAACTAACATAGGTATGTTTTTGCGAGAATATGTGCGATGGATACTTTCAAATTGAATACGAAAAACTAGTTTTTTGACATAAAATATTTTTGCCGTTGAAGAGGTTTCGAAATTATCTTTCATTTATTTTCTTCTGCTTAATTTTCACTTTTTTTTTATTTTGCATCATATGAAACTCAGAACACACCTATCAAAGAAACAAAACGAACAAAATTAACCGGTAACCTTTCAATGCAGGTTGACCATTAAATACATTCAAAATTTCAAGGACAAAAAGTGCATGAAAAACAGATCGACTCATTTCAAAATTTTACGACTGAGAAAATAGCAAAATCAAGTGCGGTATATATACCGGAATGCTCATTTATCACTGTATAAATGCGGTTAGTTTTGAGAGTTAGTTGTTTTTTGTAGTTTATCTGCATGCAAAGTCAAACACTGCGGGATTCAATGAAATATTAAATTTTCTGTGTTAAATGATTCGCTACAACAATTAAAACATCAATAGGCACTACCCATGGGCGTCGGAAGGTGGTGGCATGGATTTTCAAATTTTAATATTTTTGGAATTTGAAATTTAACATTTTCCTATTAACCTTTAGTAGAATCGAGATTGTAAAATGATGCTTTACCGCTGTTGGCCCCTCTGGGAAAAATCTTTTGGCCAACCCCAGGAAAAATCAACTATTGCCCCCTTCAGCGAAAAATCCTTCCGATGCGCATGGTAGCATCGCATAATTAGTCGGAGTACCTTCAGAGATTGTGTTATGGCTACAACAAAAACGCATTTTTTCTGACCTGACAGTATTTTGGAATCTGAAGTCAAAAGCAAATAATGATCATTTCATCATCGTATTTGGGAGAGATTTTTTCATCTCTTTTAAAACAATCTTTTTCATCCTCTGAAAATCTGTTATCAGTTTCTCCAGAAAAAGAAGTTTTTTCTTGGGATATATTACTTGATGTCCCATTGTGATGCTGTGAAACAAGTTCGTTCACAGCAAAGGAAGATGTTTTTTCATCATTTTTATTCTCGAGTTGTTTGTTTCCAATTAGGAATACTTCATTTCCTTGCCCTGGAACGTTTTTGATGCAAATGTCCCTAGGAGGTTGGGATTCTGATTTCTCTTTATTTTCTTCAGCAAAAATATGATGGTGGTTACGATTTGAATGAAAGGAATCTGAAATATTGCCAGAAATATCTTGATCACATTTTGCATTTAGCTTCAGATCTTCCACTTCATTGATTTTTTGTGCTGAAGTTGATTCCACCCTCGGATCGCTGACTACCACAACAGGAAAATGCCCATCTCCTTTTGCTTTTGGACAAATTATGTTCTTGTGGTTGGACAGTAATGCAACCTGGTGTTGGACGAACCCTTGTCCTTCTTCCAAATTGAATTGGTCAACAGCATCGTTCTGTTGTTCGCCTAGTTTTTTCCAAAATCGGCATTCGTTGTCCAGAGTGACCAGTTTTTGATGATATTGAACGATGGTGTCATAATTTTTTCCTATTAGGGAGCAAAGTTTACATGTTTGATTTTGCTCTTCACCAAGCTCTTTTTCAAGTTGCTTTAGTTTTGTATCTTGTTGTGCCACCTTCTTTTCCAGTTCACCCTTTTTCACAACAAATATTTTTCGCGTGTCTGAAAATTTTCTCAAGAGTTTTTTGACTTCACATCTTTTCGTACGTAGCTGTGCTGTCAGTCTTTTTCCTCGATAACGAAGAATATTATTGCTTTCTTTGAAACGCAGAAGCTTTTCTTTTGTTTCCTCACATTTTCGATCCAGTGAGGAATTGTCGGCGATACATTTTTCCTGCAAGGCAATCAAGCGCAATTTATTTTTCCCCAAATCTTCCTCACGTGAACGTTTCAAGTATTTCACTTCATTCTTCAGTCTCTCCAACTCTTTGGCTTGTCGATCGTTGACCTCAGTTAGTTTTACGTTTTCCTTTACATAGTTTTCTATATCATTTTTTTGTTCTTCTACTGTTTTGTTCAGCACCCATATACGTTCGTATGCAATTGTCAGCTGTTGCTCGTTGTTACGAGCCTTTGGATTGGCTGCTAACCAGTGGGCGTGGAGATCAATATTCGGCTGTTTAGGAGCCTGAAATATGTTAGGTAGCTGTTTGCTTTGACTCATGATTGACCTCATGTTTCGCCCACGACCTTTTTCGAAAAACGGACTTCCTGTAGCCGTTTTCCCTTCTAGAAGCACAACTAGCTTCCTGGCTGTTTCAAGTTCTTCCTTCATGACGGCCATCTGCAAAATAATACTTAAGTCATCAGTAAAGGTTCAGTTTTCAATTGCCAAATAAGCATAGCACGTTTTAAAACCCCGCTCATGTGACTTTTGACAATATGCGTAATTAAGTCTTCAACTAAATTTTGAAAAGACGAAAAATACACTTACACCTGATACCTTAAGTAGCTGATTTTTGCAAACGCTCTGTGGAGCAATGCCTTCGAAATATGCATAAGTTTTGCATTTTTGTGTAAGCGGGATTACCGCCAAGATGGCAGTGCGTACCTACAGTGTGAAAACAAAAGCTGTGCCTTAGGTCTAGTACCAGTGGTGTAACTAGAGGTTTGAGCCAGGGGGGAGGGGAATTTTACTGAAAAAGCCCACTGGTCACTGCAGGCGGCCCACTAGGCAACGCTCAAAACAAACGTGAGAAATGATGGTGAATCTGGCTGATGACTGGCTATACTTAAACCCTAAATCACCGGAAAATACTCCTAAAACGCTAAAACAAAACATTGAAAATTAAACGAATACTAAAACGGAAACATCTGCTAAACGGGGCCCGTTTTTACATTTAGCTTGCCAGGGGGGCGATTCGCCCCTCTGCCCTCCGTCAGTTTCGCCACTGGTGGGGCTCCAGTGCCATTTTTGTATAAACATATGGAATTTTGATGAACGAGCAAGCTTCGTAACTGCGTCCCATGAGGGAATTCGCTGATAAGAAAAGCTGAGTCGGCGCGGGCGGCTCATAGTCAACCTTGGCTGTTCATACTTAACCTGTAAAATGAGTTTTTATTTTGACTGGAGGTACATTGCTGGTCTCCCACGTTTTGGGAAGTAAAATATGTGCTTTTTTTGAAAGAAGACATCTTTCAAAATGCAACAAGTTTGATTTTTTCGGGTCTGATGAGCTTGAGAATAATTACTGAGTTGTTGAAAAATGCGCCTGCGTTCCAAAGCGTTTGGAATCATTTTGGTAATTGGTACCTATATTATCAGGCTTTTCCGTTTACCTGAGCGGGTATGTATGATTTTAAATATTACATGATTTTGTTCCCTATTAAAGCAATGAATGTGCAGCAAAAATTGCTAAAGAATATTTTCACTTAAATTATTCTCGGCCACAAAAACCTTCCAAATGTAGAAATTTCAAAATGAGATCTGAATTTTCTTACTTGCCGCGGTAAAATGCCAGATAAACCTTGCTTTTTATAATATTTATCACGGCTGTAGTCAGGGTCATATTTTTACCGAGGCGAATATGTTGATTACGTCCCCGGTTGGAATGTTGATAAATGTAGTTTATGGAAATCTAACATCCTCCCCTATTTAATCTAGGCTGGTGGTAGCTCTGGTGGTTGCAATCAGGGGCATAACCAGGTCAGATGGCGCCCGGGGCAAGAAATAAGTTTGGCGCCCCCATATTCGAACTTGAGGTCTGTCGGAAGCAAATGTGCTGTTGAAGAAAGTACTTGTGGCATTGTTGGGACTTTTCGGCGCCTCGCGCAGTGATTTGGCGTCTCCATGGTGATCCGGCGCCCGGGGAATTGCGCTCCCCTCGTCACGCCTCTGGTTGCAACACAGTGTAGCGGCAGCGCTGCTCATTTTAAAACAGCAACGCAGTAAAATATGATTTGATTTAGCGTTGCAAAAATATTCTGTGGCAGCATTCCAGAATGTTTACCGAGGCAAGTGCCTCATTTGCCTCAATGTAGGTGCGGACTAGTTTATTACTCTGATTTCCATGTTCGTCAATGGTTTACTCGTGATTGTTTGAAAGTTTCACGAAATGTCAGATTTCCACTGCCATGGAAATATGCAGGAAAAGAAAAACGCTGGACGTTTGCATATTTCAAACCCCCGAGCTTCTGAACCGGAGAACAATTTTTGAAAATACATTTACGCAAAGTTATAAACACTTTCACTTGGTTCGAGTTTGCACGACAAAGGTTTTTTTTACAGAAATGAAACGGTGTAGGAAACTATATTTTTTCCGTTTTTTTTATGTTTTGAACGACTCCAATAATTTGCGGTCTCAGTGATTTCGTCGGATAAAATGAAAAAACTACACTGTTTCCAGCGCGGGATCTTGTTCTTTTTAAGAAAATTACGTGAAAATTCATCAAAATTTTTATGCCACTTAAACAGAAGATGTTGTGCTTTACAAAGTCTCTTCAACATATTCAACATAACAGTATGATGATAAATATTTTTTATCACAAAGACACTTTCCGCAACTCTTGACGCAATCTCTAATAAACTATTATATTCTATATAAACACTGTACCTTTTCTCGTTCCTCCTGTAACTGGAGATTCAATAATCTCGATTCCTTGAATGCTTCATTGATAGCATCGTTCACCATCGTCCGACTCTGCACGTGGAACGACTCAAGACTTTTCAACAGATCATCTCGTTTTCTCCAGTAAAGAGCATCAGCCCGATCGGAAGCAAATGCGGCGCAGGCACCAGACTTGCTCCCACCATCAACCTCGTGCTTAAACGATCCTTGATCCGGATGAGCAGCTGAAACGGAAAGGAATCTCGATGCATGATTTGCGTGCCAAAAGTTTAAAAGCAATGTTGGAAAAGATCAAGTTTCGTTTGAATGCGTAAATGAAATCATTGAAGGAAAATTTCCGTGTTCAGTGTATTAGATGAAAGTGAATGTGCATTCAGCCGATTTTATATCAATACGCAATTTTTATTTATATTTTCTGAAATCCAATGCCATAATGGGCTGTTATAGCAAGTTTAAACAATAATTACGGTACACTGTAACAACGTGTCACGACCTTTTCTTAAAACTCTTTACTACCGTGTAAGCATGATGTGCATTTAATAACAACTACAAAAATCTGAAATTCAAGTTGACAGCCGTGGTTGAAGTGCTCTAAAAATAAAATTAACCTCAGACAACCTTACCTCTCAATTCCACCGGGATTTGGTCGCAACTACCTGCATTAACTTACTAAACAGTCACCCGGACTGATTAGTTGTGAAACATTGCTACTTTGAAGAAATGGTTCTGGTTTACAATACAATAAACATATCTAGTTGCTTGTAGGTTCATATCAAAACTTTGCCATATTCTGAAAAATTACACATAACATTGACTCAAAGAATGCTTCATTAATCTCTCTGCTTTACTTTATTACCAAATGGCTTGCTAGTTAAAATACTGGACAATTGTAGTTAAAACAGGATTAGCAAAATGTTCGGTAGGCTACTTACCCATGTTGTTAAAAGATGTAGGGTATATGTTGAAACGATCGAAATCGTCCTATACCACTTTTCTCTCCGAAAAAATAAATGTACTTTGCAAAATCACGAAATAAGCAACCGATAACACTTCGACTCTCACCCTCACCACTACTGTACACCATCTGCAAGTATTGCTGTACTGCAGGTATCTATGCAGCTGCTAGGTGATGCTTGTATTGCGTCACAAGCCTGTCTATTACGTAAAAATGGTGCTGAGAATTGCAAGTTCTGAGGCAGAAAAAATTATCACAAGCTGTCTCGAAAGATTGGAGAATGCTTTTTAACGCTTCTAAGTTTTGCAACGTGGTTGTTAGCAAGGTTGTCAATTTTCTCCAAAAACAAAGCTTGCACTTCATGCACAAAGTATGAAAAGCTCACTATATTTGTTTTATTTGTTTGGTAGATGACAAGATATTGTTTTCAAACGCCATTTCAGTAAGGCAAGTTTTGGTTTTGTGATGTTTGAATTGGAAATTTTATTGATTAAAAAAGAGGATGTACGAAACACAAAAAACAAAGGGGTGTTCTTGAGAATAGAAACATGTTTCAATAAATATTGTGCAGCTGTGAAGCATACATTTGGGCCTAAACCCAACAAGCGTAGTTTTTGTACCTGAGGCCCTTAATCTACTCAGAAAATAGCGATTGCTCAGCTTGTTCCTAGTTTCTCTTACCGATTCCAACCTAGCCCTTGAAAGCCAGGCAAAAGCAGAGCAAAGTGAAGAGGTGGTGTGTTTATGGAAATATATTACTTCCGACAAAGAGGTGTTCATGGAAATATATTACTTCCGACAAAGGCTTTTTTATCATTCAGACCAACATGATCTATAACAGTTTATAAAGTCCTGTTACTGTGCTCACAGCATGCTTAATTTTTTACTACTTGGTGTTCTTTGGTTTGATTTGAACCCAGAGAAAACGTAAATCAATTCAATTACAAATAAAGAGCTGATCTTTCAATTTCAGGCGGCTTAACCCCCCAAAAAGAGTCGAAATGTTAAAAACACAATACATTGCATAAACAGCCTTGTTTGACATTTGACGCAATAGGTTGAACTTTGTGCTTTGAGGAACTTTTATTTTTTTCATCAAATTGTGTGGAATACAATTGCCAGGGTTTTCCCCTAGACGGGCGTCACCTGTAGGATCGCCAGTGGTACCGCCTCTATTTGAAATTGGTGCCTCCCTCCTAGAACTGGGTGATGACCTTTCAAGTTGTTCACAGTTCACTGATAAACCCCTCCCATATTTTGTTGACTCCTTTTCAACCATAACCTGGCCTAGGGCCTGCCAACTCAGGTTGAGGGTCTGTTTGCTGGAATAAAAATCGTATGTAAACTGAAATGAGATATTGGGTAAGTGTTCACATGAAGGTAAAGTAAAAATAACGCATTTGATCTAATTTTATGGTGAAAAATATATCCACGACTAAGTCCATTCCCATGTAAATGACGCAGTGGTATAGAAAGTAAAGATTTCTGAGCATCTTCCTACCAAACTTAATTTATCCGCTACAGCTTAAAACTCAGGTGTACATGGCATAATGTGAAAGGTTCTAAATTTGTTGCAATATAGCCTATAAGCACCGGCACCATTACACCAGCACTATTGTTGGTATGCTTGAGCCAAAGTCATTGTCGGCTTAAAGTTAAAAAATAAGCTTATGAATCTCCACGGTCTTTTAATCTTTGGCAAGCGTGGAAAATTTTTTTGGTCTTGGTTTCTAATTTTTTAATGATATTGGATTGCATTTTGTTTCACGTTGAGAACTATGGGATCATGGATGACGCACATGCGATCAGGGTTTTAAGGTTTGACCTTGCTGACCGCAAGATATTTTGAGAGACCACAACCATTATATCTGAATACCGAGATGGTCGTAAAGTAAAGTTTAGTGTACTTTGATGGTGCCATCAGAGCGAGTTTCTACTGTAATTTGAGAGAGAACGTAGGAAAATTTGGGAGACCGTTTCGGTTTCTCAAAACACCTTAAAAATACAAAAATACTGTAGGCTATACAATATCAGGCGGTATCTGCAAGAACCAAGTTCGATATGACCTCCAACTGCACAACCGCAGGATGACTATGCGGCAATAGAGTGATCTCGGTATGATCTCTGTCTTGGGTGTCGAAAGGGGGCAGATAGGCCAAGAACCCCTGGGCTTTGAAATTTGATATTTGCTATTAAGGTTTTAGTAGAAAAATGTTTTTTCTTAGTTTCGGAGTTGGTAAAATGAAATTTGACCAGTTTTGTCACCCCCGGGGAAAATAGTTTTTTCACCCCTGGAAAAATCCACTATTGGCCTCCCTTGGAAAAATCCTTCCGACGCCCATGATCTCTGTTACGATTTGCGAGCCTGGTGAGTGGGTTAAACGCGCTTGCTGATGGCTGTCAACCACATGGTAACGCTGTGTGACTGCAACGGACTGTTTTAAACTATGTCACAAAGTTTGAAATGACTCACTTAAAATTCAGGCTAACAAGTCAATGTCATAAAACAACAATTTTGCGTATCATGTTCAACAATGAAAAAAGCTAACTGCGGCCTGGTACTGTATCCAGTGGCGTAACTGACAGGAGGGCAGGGCTGCGCGCTGCCCCCCTGGCAGGCTAAATGTAAAAATGGGCCCACTGTTAGCCTGTATACCGGTATTAGTATTCTTTTGATTTTTAGTAGGTTTTGTTTTCAGCGTTTTTCAAAGATGTCTCGGAGTATTTTCTGGTGGTTTCGGGTGTTAGTGCAGACGAATCCAGTTAATTGCATAACCAATTTGCCAAGATTTTTGTATGTGCTTAACCAGAGTATGCCATTATCCGGATGAGAAAAATATTTGCAAGTTTACGATCTACCGACAAAAAGGGCTCAAATTCGTCGCCACAGGGGATTTTTGTGGGAGTAGCCCTTCAACCCCAAATTGAAATGTGAAAGCTTCAACCCCAAATTGAAATGTGAAACACTAGAAATCAGTGTAGTTTTATTAACCCGTCTTCTGTTGTGTCCAGTAATTTATAGACAGAGCAGCAGTGGTGTAGGAGGCAGGGGGGCAAGCGCACACCCAAAGGCTTTGACATGTCGAAAATCAGGGCAAAGATCCTGAAAAAGCGGGCAAAACCCCTGAAATCCGGACAAAAATGGCGCCCAATGTTTATAGTTCACAAAATGGTGCCGAACGTTTGCAGAAAACACGCGAAGATCTTATTTTGGAGGTCACACCAAAAAATCATCTTCATGATCTTAGTGGGAGAAAATCTGTAGGAAACGTCGCACAAAAACTTTTGGGCAAGTTTGGGAAAATTGGGGCAAAAATCCTTCGCACCCCCAAAAATTTGCCTGTTCCTACACCTATGCAGAGTAGTAGCCTACTTGCCGCTGTTACCTAGAATAACATGGCCTGATCATTTTGGCACATTTGTGAGGTAATATCTTTGAGGCTTGAGCGTAAAGCGTCACCATTCATTGCTTGGAGTGTTGAGCGTGATGTTAGTCTACATGCCTAGTTGTATACGTCCAGAAGTCAGACTGACACCTGATCAACGTATTTTGTGAAGTGATTGTAGTGAAAAAATGTATTATGGCTTGCTCAGGCAGTCTTCTCGTATTTTGTTCTGCACAGAAGCATGATACCTTTGGTGCTTAAGGCCAAAGTTACACATTTGCGCAGCCTGCTGTTCAGACAGCAAGATGGAGTTAAAAGTGTTAGTTGTAAGAGTTTATTTAGCAATCACTGCTAAGCTGGTCCCAACCGAGTAGTTCAGATAGTGGATTATGGATGTTAGCCACGTTGCGTTCACGCAGTCCCCATTGGTCTATATTTGTCAACATTTATAGCATATTTGAAATACAAAATGTTATTAATCTAAACGTGTGCCATGCACCAGGAGATTAACAAGTCTAGACATCAGAAAGGTTTATGCATGCGTATTTCGACCAGTTAAAACCGCGATGCGCATGCTTTTCAAGCAAAATTCACTTAAGCCCTAATGAAAGAAAACATTTATCCCGGCGCACTGCTTAGATCGGCCTCAGCTTTGTTCCTTCGGTAACAGTGTTTTCATAACTGAACGACAGGCTTGATTCTGATTTCCTGCAAATTTTTGTCAGCTTTTGCATTTCATTACATTTCCTAATAATCGTATTTAACTAATTGACAATGATTAAGACCCATTCGTTTTGTTAAGCTCTATTCTCAAGACACGTCTTGATGAAGTTTATCCTAAAATATATATTGCACTTCGGATTACGCTAAACTGCCCTGATACTGTTGCCAACGCTGTAATGAATTTCAGCAAACTGATGCTAATCGAAACCTTTAATACGCCGTATATGGCAGATAGCAGACTGTCCTCATTAGCCGTGTTGTCAGTCGAAGATTCATGTGTGCGCTCTGTAGATTTGGATGTTGTCATACAGGCTTTTTCATGCCAAAACCTCTCTCCAAGCCGTTTTGATAGTGCTATAATGTGACATTGTTTATGATATTTTCATGGTTATTGTTGTGTAATATTTTTCATGTGTGCCACTATGTCACTATACAGTGATTTCTTTTGTTTTGTTGTAAGACCACGGTCCGCCAGTTGAGTTGTCGTGCGATTGATAAATTACAGCGACAAGTAAATCATGAATAATGCTGATAAAGTAACGCTTTAGAAACCTTTTTCTAGAAATTCCGATTAGGTTGGCCCTGTAAGTATCTCGGGAGGGGTCCAGTCTCGCCCAGAGCTGTGTGGCAGTCCTCTCCTAAAGAAGACCACAACACATGTAGGACAACCCCGCGAGAGCACTGGTGAATTTAGCCGGAGTGTCCAAGGCACGCCCAAGTTAACAATTAAGAAACTTAGACCCGCCTATTACGTTCGACTTCACGCTCAGTTTTGCTATCAGACGAATTTGTATTCACTCATGGTTGTATTATAATAGCTTTAAGCACTGCGAGGTTACGAGAATGTATTCCGAAATAACAGGGGTTATACATGCATTCAAATGCGTAATCAACGTTACTGTAAACAACAGGGGTAAATGCGAATCCAATTCTTTTCATGGAGGAGAGAGCAACCCAAATTGTCAACCACATCATGGCCACTAAACCATGAATCTCTACTGGGTAATAGGGTCATTTGATATACCCAATCAGATTAAACCCGCTTAGTATGCCCACGGTCGAGTTTTTACTGCTAAGCCTGGTATGCCCACGACTGACTGAACCTAGCAAGGACACATGTATATATAAATTTTCTCGGGCATTTTCATTGGTCAGTTTATCACATGCCAAAGCATCGCACCGCCCTTCTCGTCTCTCGTTGGTTGCTTTTCTCGTCGTTCTACGTCACTCTCGTTTTCCATTCGAGACGGACGTTCCGGAGTTGCCGGTGTTTCCGTTGGTAGTTGACACCGTAACCCGGGGCATTTTCCGTAGGATCGTTTTTATCCGTCTGAATCGGGAATACTACATGGGAATCAAAGTTGCTTGTTAATATAAGTGGTTCCTATAATCTTTTTGGTTACTCTCTTCATAGATGTGACGAAATATAAACGTTTGGGGCACAAATACTCAATGGCACAACTAAATGCGTATTACAATGTCCTTGTAACTCAGTGTTCGTAATTGTCGCGTTGTTCCAACTTATTCCTTTGGATTTCAATCCCTTCGATGGAGTGGCTTCTTGCTTGAAATCTTGAACGGGTCGTCTTGGGCTTCTACTGCACTGTTCATATCTATTTGTAATTGTTTGGTGTGTAGCTTCATATTTAGATAAAATTGTTTGGCATTATTTGCTTATTAGTTGCTTGATGAATGTGGTTTTATCACTGGTGCGGAGTGCTCATTGAACTGCTCAAAAAATTCCGTTTTGGACTTACTGCATTTGTTTGGTTGTTTACTCAGGCAGTGCCCAAAATCTACCCCATGCCCTACCATTAAGTCTTAAACATTCGGTGCTTAGAAGAAACGTTGAACAAATTTAGGAGTTAATTGCCAAGATTCAAGTGTGGTCAGGGGCGTGGCTAGTGGGGCACAATTCCCGGGCACTAAATCACTGCGGGGACCACCGAATGACTGTGGGGGCGCCGAAAAGTCCCAGCAATGTCACAAGTACTTTCTTCGATACACTACATTTGCTTCTGAAAGACATCAGGTTCGAACACGAGGGTACCAAAATTGCTTTCTGCCACGTGCGCCATCTTGCCTCATTACGTCCCATGGGTGTGGTGGGTCTTACAGCAAACATATGCCTACATTACCCAGTCACAAGTCAATGATGGGCATCAATTTTAGATAGGGATATTGTTACATGAAACGTGAAATTCTGCTCATTCACCCTTTTACCTAATCAAAAGCTCATTATTTACCCAATTAAAGCTCGTTGCAACACCCGACAACTATTTTATGCTTTTGTGGAATAACGTATATGAGTTTTGGGAACTAAATATTTCATACCCAAGCGTTGGCCAATGGGCCCCCTTCAGCTAACTCACTGCAGTGAGTCTGATGCGTCAATATAGAAACGGGTTCCTACTCGAACGCAGACCATGCCAGACGCATCAGAAAAGGAAGTGACGTCACGAAATCAGGCGCATGCGCTCAAAAAACGCACAGGATGCATGACGTGTGCATCAAGCTTAAATGTATACTGAAAGAGCTCTATCTTACTACACTACGGTACTGAGATTAGGCCTACACCACAGACTGGCTTTGTCTTGGAGTCATGGAACAGAAGGCCGAAGAGATGCTTCCGAAGGTACTAAATAATATTGTGCAATGTGCAACTTTTTCCAAGAGGCTGAATCCTCGAAATACCGAGAAAAGCGTTTCGGATATCCTTATCCGTATCCGGTTCCGGCTGGAAAGCAGTTTTTGGATATCCGTATTCGGTTGCAGACTCACTATCCTGCCGGATATCCAACCCGTAAACCGGATAGCGATCATCTCTGCTATAAATGAAAGTGTTTGTTGCTTTGATTGATTCGTAACATGGTTCACTGGCTTGCGTGGAAACAAGTGAAACAAAACATTAGCAGAACGGTAAATTGGAGAGAACAGCAGCAAAACATTTCCTTGTTGGATTTTGAAACTTTGCAAAAACAAAAATTTTCGCCTAATTGGCGAGCAGACCGCAGCGGGGCGTAGCGGTCCGAAATGACGTCACCGTTAAAAAACTGTTAGCGGACTGTTTCAAAACCGTTAGCGGACTGCCCGAAGACTGGACTGTTAGCAGCCCGTGCCATCTCTACAACAAACCCAGCAGAGGTGGCCGTAGTCACTTTTTCAGACTCCGACTCCGCTCCTGTTCCAAAATTTTTGAACCCGGATCTCGGTCCGGAAATTTTTCAATTTTGAAAATCCGACTCCTGTTCAGACTCCTGCTGTACCATCGATCAAACCGAAATTTTCGCATGTTTTTACTCAATAAACGACCATGCGGACTCCTGGTTGTTGACTGAGTCATATGAAATAATATTGGTCATTGCCATTTGCTACTTTGCCAAAATTGAAAAGTGACTCCGGACCCGGGTTCGGTTTTTCACAAATTTTTGACTCCGGATTCGGTTCTGAAAGAGAATCCTGCCGGAGTCGACTCCGGCACTCCGGACCCATGGCCACCTCTGAAACCCAGATATTTTGAAAAACCTGGAGTTGCTGCTGCATTTACGTAGTGGTAATTCTGATAACACTCAATTGCAGAAGAGGGGCGTGTAACGGGCGAATTAGATGTTTGAACTTTACAGCATTATCTTGAGGCAGTAGTGTGCGGGTTTGCTCGCTGACCATTGGGGACGTTGGTTTTGGCCCGTTTATAATTTGGTTCAATTGACCCGCTTAGACGGATCGAGACGTTCCTTTGCACATAAAAGTATCTAAATGTTTGGTCACTACAGAGTGTATGCACGCATCTGTGCCCGCAGGTAGATGGCGCCACATGTAAATAAATGGTCACCGCTAGATGGTGCCCATAAGTTACAAGTCACTGTGATAGTCACCACAAGCGAATTATCGTAGCTCACTTATCCCTATATAATGGTAGCGCAACCTAGTAGTGGTAGGCTGAAGTCAGTGATGGATCTCTATTGCTGCTGGTTGCTTTCCTGTTAGTTAATGCTGCCATCATTCTCTTGTGCTTGCCTCAGTAGTTCAAGGCGATGCAGTCAACTGCAACACCTCTCTTTGTTTGATAAATACAGTGCTTACGTCATAGCAACGATTTGCTTTTCAGTAACTTTAATCTTTTCGATAACCTAATTAAATGATTGCCATGTGTGCTAGTTCTTCAATAGTTAGGTTTTACCGTAGTTACTAGTTAGTTCATTTAGAAGCTGTTATTTGTTTGTTCATTTTCCAACTGTAATTCTATGCAGAAGTTATTCGTTCCTTTTCATTTTAGAATAAGTTTACAAAATATGCGGTTTTTTAAAAAAGCGAATTTAACTAGATCTATAATCATATACATTCAGTTTCAAGACGTAACTATTCAAAGAAAGGATACAAGGCTCAGCAAACACCAAAGTACAATTTGTGCTCCGTTATACAAATGGAGGTGATTCAAGCACCAAAGTTTGATTAACCATTTGATCAAAGCACAAAAATTATTCCGGCAAAACAAGAGATCCGATCACAAATTGTGAAAAAGGAATTGGTCTTTTCGAGGCTGCAAAAAGAGGCCAAATAACCTTGAAAAACTGTACCATGTCTTACTTCCAATCAAGCCCACATCAGTAGAACCTGAGTTTTTTTTCAGCCACAGAACTGTTTGTCACAAAACTCAGAAACAGATTGAATGATGAGAGTATGCTTTGATTTTCATTAGTCAGTATTACAAAAGTTATTAAAAACTGTGCTTAACTTAATTTTTAATTTGCTAACAAACTGCTCATTGATTAACAGTAGTAGTTTCAAAATGATATTGAGTTTTTGTTGCGCAAAATCACGTTTATTGCAAAACCCGAAAAAACTTGGGTCTTCCTTTTTTCTCAGCTACCCGAAACCCGAGTTTTAAAATTTTGCCCCGAATTGGAAACACTACTCAGTTACAATAATTGTCAGATGGACAGATATCTGGTTACTTAATAAAGCTTAAACTAGTGTTTCAACAGTAGCATTTTATGATTTCATGTAGCCTCGAACAGATACTATTAAAGATGTACATTTGATAAGCAGTGTCTATTTTGCCTCATGAGGCAAAAGTTATTCTGCAGCTTTTTTGCCAGCAGGTGTATGCAATTGTTTAAAGTGTTCACACGAAAAGTTCGATGTACATGACTTCCTCAGTTTACCGTAACGTCTGCAACGGCTCAGTCTGATAGCAGTGATGGAGTCTCGAGACTTGGTCTCTGTCTCGAGAGTCTCGAGACTCGTCTCGAGACCCATTTTTGCGAGTCTCGGTCTCGAAGGTTTCTGGTTTTGTCTCGGTCTCGGTCTCCGTCTCAAAGGTTTCAGGTGTCGAGACTTTGAATATTGCAAATAAACGGTTTATTAAAATTTCTATAATTCAACGATTTTGTTTGTTGTATTTGCAGGTAAGAAACAACCAAAACACGTCGGAAAATGCCAGAAATTTGAAAATAATTCAAGTCGGAAGTGATGACGACATTTTTTTTGAATTCGGCAAAATGCACAACTTTTTAAGTCTAGAGTCTCGGAGTTTTTTATGAAGTCTCGGTCTCGGTCTCGTCTCGAAATTTTAACCAGGTCTCGGTCTCGGCCTCGAAGGTTACGGTCTGGGCTACATCACTGTCTGATAGTGACATGTATGGACAAGTGTTGTCATAATTTAAGTGCTGACAAGCTGTTAGTGGCTTATTGTGTACATTGCGTGAAGTACAGGCTAAACCATAAACCTAAACCCTAGCATGTTGTCTCTTTCTGTAGTGCACTTGCCACATGACGGCTTCAAACAATCGTGCTCGACTAAAAGCAAAATAGCCACGGCATATCTTTTGCTTCATGAGTCAAAATAGACACTATGTTTTTGATATGAGTTACTTGGGAAGATTTCGGAGTGTTAACAGGAGTAGGAGTTGAGGTTTAAAAATTTTTTGGAGTCGGTGCAGGAGCAGGAGTCTTTAATCCAGAAACAGGAGCGGAGTCGGCGTCTAAAAAATGTGATTTCGCTCATCTCTGATTCAAATCTGCATTGGAAAGCAAAGATTTTTGATATTTCTTTAAATTGCTGCAATTGTAAAAAATGGAAGCATTGTTGACAGTGATATGGAGATATATGCAAAGCACCTTGAAAATGTAAATGAAGACTTCAAGGCACGCTTTGAAGACCTACAAAAGATGCATGTGTCGGATTGGATTGTTGCGCCATTCGATTTTAATGCCAAAATGCAGACAGTGATTTGTAATTTCAAGATGAACTCATTGTTACATGTGTGGACCTCGAAGCTGAATCATTGTTCAAACGCAACAACCTGCGAGTGCGTGACTGTTGGTGCAACGTAAGCACCGCTGCTAAATATCCGAAACTTTATGCAGCTATTGGGCCGTTTTAACTGGCATTGGCAACTTCGTACGTGGCTGAAGCCGGTTTTAGTCACGCAAATGGAATCCTAACAAAGCAGAGAAACCGACTGAACCAGGAAGTGCGTGGTGACTTGCGACTGATACCAACCAATCTGAGTCTCCAGCCAGATATCAATGCTCCTGCTGTTTCTCACAGAAAACACCCTTCTCACGGATGTTATCTCAAATTTCAATAAAAGTTTGCTATTTCTTTTTGTTCTTGTATTAATAATGATGTGTCTCGCTCATTACCTTTATGTTAAAGTTAGATAGGTTTAATATCAATAGTTGGTGTTCATGCAAATGCCCCAGTAGGCCATTTGTAAGGTATTGGGATCTGAGAAGCTCCACTCGTTCTGGTGTCGATGAGAAGTTTCGGATTTTACCAAGGGGGCAACAGCCAAAATAAATTGCATTCCCCTGATTTAGACGAAAAATCTTGTCAAACCTTACCACGTGGGGCATCCGCCTATTCATTGCTCAGCAATGATTACAACGCGTAAAGTTCGACGGAAATTACACTGAATAACTTATCCAGCACAGCCAGGGATGCCGGGGAGCGGAGGAATCGCCTCCCGACCTTTGAAAAGGATGACACGGGGGAGGAGGTGCTTTTTCATAACAGTACCATATGTAATTTCATGGTTTATCGAGATCGACTTCAAGCAACTTTACTACTGCTATTCGCGCACCCAAAAAATTGAGAATAGTTCTCTATAATTTCTGTTATTATCTGTGAGGTCAACATTGTTGCTGATCGGAAAGAAATATATTGGTAACAATTTTTTGTTTTTCATAGGTTTCCATTGCCCTCGACTCTTTAGCTGCTTTCCCCTGCCGCTGTTCCGACGGCCCTGAGTACAGCCAATGTCACGTTTTGTGTCTGTTTCGGTTGAAGACCTTTTTAAAACCTTCACCACAATCATAACTAAACATTCTGTTTGCTCTTGTGTTAGATTTGCGGGATAAATTTAATCCCTTTTAATTTATTATGATGAGAACAACGTTTTTTATAAGCTTTTCGTGTTGAAATGACTTCTGGTATGACGCAAATTTTATATATTTCTTATTTTAACGTTTGAACCAGGCACGACGCCCATAGAGCACAAGCACACACTGTCTGCACAAGGCAGATTGATATCAAGAGACAAAGAACGTTTTATAGTGGCGTTAGAACCACGGGTTTACAAACACTTTTTTTTTCTTAACACAGTTGTTCGTCAACTCGTAACAAGGTTTTAGTCATGTAGTGTTGTACTTGTACAAGATACTACATTACAGACACTTTCTTAACACAATTGTTCGCTAACTCGTTGAATTCGTAACACTTGGTACAACACCACATCCAGAGTAGGGCACGAAAATCGCATGTCAAGAATTAGAGTTCAAACTTGGCCAAGGTCAAGTGACGTACGAATGCGTTGTGGCCTGCACACGTCCTCAAACTAACACTGTGACGTCCGGCACTCAGTCACAAAGCAAAATGCGGTTGTAGCGTTCAAAGAGTAAGGACGAATGTAAACAATCTGACTGCATCAAACGCGCATACCACAGCCTACTTTGTTAGACTTTCTGCATTGTTCAAGAAATAGGTGCACATTTTTTCGCAATAAGGCTTCAAAGGTAGGAATGTTACATTGAAACTGATGACTACTCACACTCCCTCAGCGGCGTACGCAGAAAATTTTCATGGGGTTTCCTTCAGTGGCATATGGTGGTCATTTGTATTTGGTGTGCGCTCTTTGTGACATCACAATTTGACGTCATATTCATGTTCCCAAACCAACGTTTTGGCGAAGTTTGTTGACATAATAGGCATATTCTTCTAGAATCTAGACCCACTATCCTTATTTTATGTGTCATTGCACTGAATATAAACTATATCAGCGCTCCAAGTTGCGGTATCGGACGAATATAAACTCAACGCTACGACACAGCAGTTCATAACTGCAAAAACATCGGGGTGCGTGTTAAAACAGGGGAGCAAAACACTCGTCACTGCGTCAGAGCAATTTACAACTGCAAAATAAGGCTGCGCTGATCTCTTGTCGAATACGAGCAGTCGAGCATAGTTGTGCGGCTGGACTGGCTGGCGCACGCCGCCACACCCCGGTATGCAAGATCGAATCGTGTTGAACTACACAAGAATTGAGAATGCGCATGAAGTACGGAAGAAAACTTTCAATTTTTTGTTATGCATAGAAGTCCAACAAACTTCTAGTTTTCCTTTTTCTCTGCTGAGACATTATCAAATGCTTGACTGCTTCCATGTTAAAAACTGCTGTTTGCGAGCTCGTGCAACAGTTCTATCATGCTACAGAAATTGGTAGGCCTAATGTAGTCAATGCGGTCAGCGCTTGCGCTGGTCAGCCTAGCAGACAAAATAAAGACAATTGTTTCGGATAAAGTGAACTATCGCGGAACACAATCTTAAAACATGCGGGGTGGGCGAAAGTCTGCAAAAAGTGGTGAGATGGTTTCTGGACGCATACGATAACCCAGCTTCCTACAAAAACCTAATTATTACTTTTTACCCATTTATAATGTTCCTAGAAATTTGCATGCAAATTTGTTTCGTGATATTTGCATTAAGTCGACAAATTAACAAGCAGAAAGTATGCGAAAACAATTAATCTTCTTTGCAAAGGTAATAAAGTTTTTGTAAAATATCAAGCTCAAGGGTTTTTTTTCAATCCCGCCCCGCCCCTTGCGTACGCCCCTTGCACTCACCCGCCACGGCAGGTTGTATGGAGCCATGCAACCAAAATTATAGGCCACACGCCATCTCCGGATGTATGCCTTCCTGAAATCACGCCATAATTGTGATGCGTACATGCAGACGCGTATTTACCATTAGGCTAAAAAGGCTTAAGCCTTGGGCCCCCGATTTTGGGGGCCCCCAAAAGTTTGGGAGTAAGAACAATTTCCAGCATTTCTGTAAGCAACTCTATTTTTTTTTTGGTTCAACGCACGGTTTTTTACTATGCCGCTTACACAGATCTTTGTAGAAGAGTCCTGCACAACTGAGCAACCTCGAAGGGCCAATATCAACATAAATTTTCCGCGTGCCTCAAATGTCTATTTCATGTCGATGTGGAGATTTCGATTGTAGTTTGGACGAAATTGTAGAACGACAATTACGTATCCGAGGTCGACCTTTTGCAACATTTTCCACGATTGAGAAAGCTCTCGCGGGCCGCAAGAAAAGCTTTTGCGGGCCTCATGTTGTGCAGGCCTGCTATAGAACAACGTGGTACTTTTGACCTACGGGGGCCATTTTACAAAAACGTGACAATTTACGGGCCACTTCCAACAAAATTATGTATAATACAACAGATTCACAAGATTTAAAATTATAAACGGAAGATAAGTGCGTCATTGAAATTATTACACAGTAGCAAATAGCAATTTATTACAGATTTCTATCAGTGGGATGCCTGTGGTCAAGGCTTCTGACAATATCGTTCTCATATCAATACCAATATGTTAGTGGTAGCAAGTCGGAGACTATCACCCAGTGTTTCGTGAGCATTTCGATTTTGTTTTCAGATTTGGCTTGCTTCAAGATAGAAAAGGTTCTCTCACACAAGTATGTGCTTCCAAACATCGAGTGCATTTAGTGCGAAATCGTTGAGTTTGGGAAACCTAATTTTGCTGACTATTTTCCAGCAGCTCTCTACAGTCTAGACCAGAGGTGCGGGACATATTCATTAACACGGGCCGCATGAATTGTGCATCACCGCTGGCGGGCCGCAAATCAATTGATTTTATCCTAAAATTCTACTTTTAGCTAAGAGGAAGAGCGACTTCTCCTGACTTAATTATCGAAGTACCTGCATATCATGAAGCTTCGTTTTGACGCAATTTTGTATACTCTAACTTTGGTAACGCAAATTATGTTGAGGAACACAACAAACGTACACGCGGGTCGCAGGTTCCCCACCCCATGGTCTAGACTAACGTCGTTTAATATTTTATTGAAAGGTGTTATGCTTGTTCTAACTAAAATAATCTACTGTAACACAACCAACCATCAATACTGAGAAAGCTCGCGGGCCTTAAAACTTCTGTCCGCGGGCCCCATGTGGCCCGCGGGCCTGCAGTTGGACCACGCTGCTATAGAAGAATGAGCGCGAAGGATTGAACTGAATGACGATGAGCATTCTCTTTTTATGGGGTTGAGAATTGCGGACTCATCCAGAGCCTTTTGCGGACTCAAATGAGTCCGCGGACTCCCGTTGGGAAACACTGGACTACTCCGTCGAATGCTTTCGAGGCATCCCAAAAAACAGCATGCACTGATGAACCATGAGTTACGAAACATTAAGAAGTTTGCTTCAACAAAAATGTACATTGGTCAGCACCACGACCAGCCTTAAAACCAAAGTGATTGTCTGTGGTTCCAAGGAAAGTAGAGATGCTCGACAAGATGAAGTGTTCATGTCGTTTTGATACCGCTGTGGCAACTGCCACAGGTCTGTATTTTGAAGTGTCAGTCATATTCCTACTTTTGTTGTTGCATATGGGAAGTACTGTTGTGTCTAAATAGCCTATGATATATGAACTGGGTGCTAAAGCCGTGAACAATACACATACTGAAAAGTACATTGAGAAGAAAGCAAAGAGATTTACGTGCATACAGCAAATGTTCTGCAGAAATAAAATCAGGCCTTGGTGCTTTTTTGAAGGGCAGCTTTTGAAGAAGTGATGTCGGTGAAACAACTTGTTAAGTGTGCCGTTGAACAAAAGAGTCAAACCTTGTACGAAACCCACATTGCCTATCGGCTGTCACTGACTCACTTTACGTGCAGTTCAAGCCTACAAAATGGGCTCTAAATTACCCACTCAAACACACGAACTGCAGTATCTCGCTTTAAGAACGTCATTTTCCGATACCTTTATGTCATCTAGAAAACATCGGTTCTATTGAAACTGAGACACTTTACCTTTGCAGAGTTCTTCAATTAACCTCACCTGCCAAAAATTGATGTTGAAAACCCCACCTAATGGCTAGGCTACACAGAAGATTGTGGCTCTTGCTTATTGGCAATCTACCACTGAATATTAAACAGTAGCATGAGACGTGCTACGAAATGCTTGTCGAAAATTCCGATGATTTGTGTCAGGTGATGTAATGATGTGCTGTTGGGGCGTTGCTAAGGATCGAATAATAGGAGAAACAGGATTAAGATAGCTTTGACTTACCTTGAGAAATGACTGATTTCAAACAGGGTCTTTTTTGTTAGATTTTCAGTGGGAGAACAGTTTTAACCTTGAAATGCCGGAGCAGCAGCCTAATGTTTGCTAGCTTGAAGCCGAATGTTATCTCTGTCCTTGCTCAAAATATTTTCGAATGGGGTGGGGAAAATGGCCTTGGCCAGGTAGGAAGGTGCAATGCAGAGGGAAACCCTCAAGTATGTTTAAAAGCCCTGATCTCTGGACAAACATAGGGGTAGTCTACCACCATGGATTTTGGGCGCAGACTTATGAGGGACCATTTTAGGGGTAGTTTACCACCCTGGATTTAGGGCAGACTTATGAGTGACCAGAATTATGAGGGACCATTTTACCCTGGATTTAGGGCAGACTTATGGGTGACCAGATTCTATTTGAATAAAAGCTGATGACGCCTACATCGTAGGCGAGATATATACTCTGTAAGATCTTAAAGTGTCTGATTCTTTGCTGAGAAACGATCTCTTTCCATAGACAGTGACCATTTCTATCAATTTACCCATTACAAAACCACATTTCCAAGTTTTTAAAACTAGAGATTCTAAGCACAAAGACTGAAGAGTTGAAACTACTTTAAAAAATTAATTTTTAATCAACAAGTTGCCGCCACGCAGAAGGTGACGCTCGGAACCCCCAGCTCCCCGCTTGCTGTGCCACTGAACCACAGCATTATGGTAAATATTGTTGTGAATCAACTACTGCTTATTGACCATGCATTTGGTCTCAGCATTCGAGGTCTTCAACGCCTTCTGAATATTTGCTGTGACATGATGTTGAACACGAAATTGTTTTAAATACAACATAACAGTTGGTAGTTTTTCCTCCTAGAAGGAATAAGCAACTTGTGACACCAGATATTTCTCTGAATGGTGTTCGTACTAAGTTTGCTAAACAAGTCAACTGACGTAAATTGTACATAGCAGCAGTAATGCAAAACGATGTGGCAACGGCGAAAACGCAAGTATTATTTAGTACTGATTAGTGTAATTGCAGATAAACGTTTGCCATTTTAGCCATGTTTTCATGATAAACTAGCCCAGTTGTCTTCAACATTTTTTGTTCAATCGCCCCCCTACAGGAAATTTGCTTCAAAATCTCCACCCCTCCTTATGATTTTAGTGTTGGCAAAAATATTATTTTAAATTGAAAATATTTCAATGCTACTGAAACAAAGGGCAGTTTAGTTAGCACAAAAAACGAACAAACAGAACGAATGCAATTGCATTTGTAGGAACAGTGTTATTCATTTTCAAAAACAGTTGGTTCCAATCAGGGCTGTGGAACTGGAGCCCGGAGCCGGAGTCACAAAATTATGAATGGTGGAGCTGGAGCCTGAAATTTGAGTTCCCGTTCAACAAACATATTTTGTATAGCAAGCCAATTGTACAAATAATAAAATGGTTTTTAGTTGTTTAACCAAAACTTTCTGGAGCCGGAGCGAAAAAATTTTAGAGGTTTGAGGCGGAGCCAAAAATTTTGGATGCCTGGAGCTGGTGCCGGAGCTCGAAATTGGAGTTTCGGCTCCACAGTCCTGGTTCCAACTGTTGCGAACCTTGCCCCTGACTTCTACCTGCAGTTTTCTAGAGCAGGTTGCAAATTGGTCAGCTTAAGTCATATGGCGTTTCCACCGGTCTTGTTCATGTCAAGACGATTGCAGTATTTATTAAGCAGGTGCAGTTGCTTGGTTGAAATTTGCTCAGTAACATATTTTGAGGGAAACTTCATTGGTAATGTTAGCTTAACTTTACCCAAAATTTCCGGAAACCCTCACTCCACTTGGTCCAAACGTCTGACCGTCTGTGATAATAAAATATGGCACAGGCTTCATCATCGCTTTCGTAGTCGATGAAAAGTTCCTGGACGTGGAATCGCATTCGCTTGTGTTAGTTATCTGGCAAAAAAGCACATCAAGTCTCTTTCTACGCAATCCAACTTTTGGTGTTATTTACACAACAGAAAGACTTTTTAGCAAACTTCAAACTACAGGTGGCGGAACCGATTTTTTGAAATTTTTAATTTAGCCAAGATGGGGGTGGTTGGGCTTAATTGCTAGTATAGGTTATCCCTTTTCTAGCCTACTGTACTGATATACTGTGTCATTAGTCAGATGAACACAGTACAGCTACACCTACAAGCACTCGAACTGACTGAAAAACATGAAAAGCACATTTTGCAACTGACAACTAACTGTAATTAATTTTTGCTAGCCATTAATTGCTACGTAAATTGTCTCATAACAGTAATTTTTCACATACTTTTTAATAGAAGACACTTGGTTCCACTGCTTTACTCAAGTTACGAACCAAAGTTTACAAAACACTTGATAACGGACTATGACGTGTTTTGCCTACGAAAGAATGTTTTGGCAATGCTCTACCGAAGACTATACGAAGTCGTGTTTCAAGGCAGTTTTGCTAATAATAGCACATACAGTTGGGGGGATTTGTGTCAGTTTACGGGAAGGAATAATTAGGCTAAGCTTAATCACAACTTTTTATTAATATTCTGAATCGCAGTGAAAATCGATGTGATGATTCAGTGGTGGCAATAGCAATGTTTTGATTGTTCGACCATTTTTAGTATCTTCAAAGAAACTGACGTTTTTCGTCTTTAAGAAATGGAGTTCGGCCAATTGGGTGTTTTCCGATAGATCTATCAGTGTTGGTTGCTTTCAACCAACACAAATATAATAAAATGAATCAATGCATACTAATGTATACGAGAAAAGTTCAAATTTCCGAGCGTGTTGACATGCCTGGAGACTTGCAAATGTCATTGCTTGATGTCGCTCGCTTTTTTGACATTGCTTGTGCAACGACAAACTACCAAACTACAGTATTTATTGCAACAGTTTCCCCACTATTTTAATCTTTTTTTAAATATTAGGCTTAACAATGTACCGGAAAATTCATCAAAACCGCAGTGCTTGGCTTCCAACCAGTAACACTTTCCGTGGCCGTGGATAGTGTAGTAATGCGGTACACAGGACAATGCTAGTTTGATTGTTGTATCATCAGTCCTATATCTTGTGTTTTATAACCGTTTTTACGAAACATGGAGTCGAAAGTGCATCAAATGAATTGGTTCCAAAGTGACAAATACAGTTTTTATTTTTGGAATCCTTCACAATTTTAGTATATTCGAACCTGCAGAAATCGCCCTCTTGGAAACTGAAATCGCCCCTAAATCCGGTAAATCGCAAAATTGCCCCCTTAACGCATAAAATCGCCCACGTTGAATATCACTGTCCTAGGGCAATGTTTTTTGCAACTTCTACGAAAACATAGGCCTTAATAGTAGAAACCGCAGCAGTGTTCTATCTTGTTTTCCTAGCATTCGGTTACACTTTACAGAACTTCTCACCACTGTACAATTTTGTCGACTGAGTGTAGAAACTACAAAGTTGGATACTCAAAAACTACTGAAATTTATAAATTTGTTTGCCTTTGTACATCAAAAACAAAGATTTTTATTCGATTGATTTCGTCTCGTAAAAAAACTTGATTGAGAAATGTTCTCTACTGGTTGGTAGCAGTAAGTTGTTGTAAGGTCTTTGAAGTTATTGAAAGATATTTGAAATACCAATCATTCAAAAAATCACTGTAACTAACGACAGTGAGTTAAAATTCCTAACCATAAACATTAGATTTATCGAATAATCACCACATAATTGCACTGACGCTTCGTCGTCATCTAGCTAGGGAAAAAATGGAAAATGTTGGCTGGTTGATAAAAATTGCTTTGAATTAAGGTTTCGAAGGAAGAACGGAAACCTTTATTCCACTTAAGTGGGGTTAGTCAGCCATACGATCTCCATCAGAATTCTGTGAATAGCCACCGCCAAAAGCTTTGAAGAACACTATATTGCGAGTTGTGATGTCGGCATTGTAGCGCAGTAGTTCTCAGACTTTTTCTGATCGCGTACCATTTGTGGGTTCCGTACTGCCAACACGTGCCACCTTGTTCCAGGAAAACTTAATGTGCCAAATATAATTCAATCAAAAGTTTGGAAAACCAGAATTGACACAAATGCAACGTGAACAGAATGGCTATGAGAAATTTTAATGGCCATTTTTAGAAAACAACAAGGGAAGTAGGGAACACAAAAATTCAGGAATTTATTAACAGAACCCGACAAGTAAAAACTACAGCTGTGAATATATTTTTTGTAAAGAAAACTATAAAGTAGGGCTATTCGTGTACCACCTTGAAGGCCTTCGCGTACCACTAGTGGTACGCGTACCACAGTTTGAGAACCACTGTTTTAGCGTATACTGTTTACATTTGTCGTACAAATCTACGTAACACATGTAAACCTGTTATCCTGTTTTTGCACCTCAGAATAATTGATAGTAGCGTGGACCGTGGAGAGCCCTTCTGTATTAATGACCACAGGCATTTTCACAACCCCTGGGTATGTAACACGGAACAAGGCATATTCTCCGATTTAATTAATTTTCCCAACCAGTGGACTATGTGAGTCGTATTCGAGGGAACCATGGAATTTGTTGGAAATATTTTTCCGTACCAAGATGATATCATCAATAATGGTGTCATCATCTTTCTTTCCACTCCCATTATGTAACAAAAACTTCAACGCCATCGAACACCTGCTTTTTGTCAAAAACCATTTGGGTCGCGTCGAGAAAAAGGTCGGGAAGCATACGATTAAACAGTGTTATCTAAGCTCAGACGTGCACGATCAACTTCGCACTTCATCCGATTTAAAAGTATGGCGAGTAATTTCTGCCTGTGATAAGTTTCACTTTTACTTTGTAAGAAACACAACCACGATTTGTCGCTTGTGGGCAACAATGCCCATACAGGCACACTCGGGGTGAAAAACTACGTGACACATAGATTACCTTACTTTAATTAAACAACGTTTTCTTTCAAAACAAAAACAACCTGACGGTGTTAAACGACGAGGAAGGCAAGCATCTCTAGTTTGTAAGGACGGCATATGCTTTTTAAAGGCCACAATGTTAACTACGGTTGTTCCTGGTTGGATTTGACCGACAGCTTTATCCGGATTAGACAAAGATCCGGATTATCCGAAGACAGTTGCTTCCAGCCTGCCGTCACGTAGGAGGAAGATATCAACAAAAAGAACCTAAATTGAACAGATTAAACGACATAGAATTTCGTGGAAATAAAACGAATTTATTGCAATTTCAGAAAAATATTGAAGAAAAATAGTTATAAGAGAGAACAGAGCAGGGTCAATAGCAACAAAGGGACTGACTTTTTTCTAGGTTTAATTTTCTATTTTTGGGATTTAAAGCTGTGTTTGGGGGCTAAGACCTACAAAGCCGCGTGACGACAGATTCCACAGCATTGACGCGGAGCGACTGACGAGAAAATCAGGGTTGCGAGATGTACAAAGAGCAGATTTTAACCAGAATAGCAAAGTTCCAGATATATAATCCAAATTATCCGAATATCTGAAATTTTTTTTATCAGGAAAAAAGTTAAATATCATTCGCGCCATCAATTTTATCCGGATTTAGCCAGGATCCGGATTAACTGAAGTTTACTGCAGTTTTCAAAGCAAAATGACCACTGGCAGTGTTTAGGCAAAGGGTCACACAAAATTGTTCTTCCTTTCCAACGCCATCGACGTGTTTACAAACCCTGAACCTTTTGCTCGGAAAGGCTGTAGTGTTAATCCTTTTGAAAATAAAGAAACAACGCAACGTAGCAATTTTAACACTGACGAGTCTGCGAGACAATTGTGCATTGTTTCGCACGTAGGTTCTTTAGTGCTTCGAAATCATACTTATTAGGTAATGGACGCTTAAAACGTGATAGGAAAGTTATAATTGTATAGCACTCTCAAATTGATTTGTTGGGGGATACAAAGAATTATGATGAAAATCTGTGGAGAGCTAAAGTCTGTCCCGGGCAGCATTAAATCATGCAAAAAAATACCTGGCAGTTTTCATTGCCTCTGCCCTCCATGAAAACATTCTAAATAGACAAACGTGCTTTCCACACCACGCAAAACCTCAGGTCTCAACATAATTTATTGAAAAAGAAGAAATCACTCTGAACTGCGCGCGCGCTGGATATGATGCTTGGTTTCTGGCAAAGACTACCAAGAAATGCATGCATTTGTACAGACAAGATGAAACCACTAGAGAAACAAGTAGAGCTTGTGGCCGACTCGTAACAAATACATTTTGTTTATTGAAAAGAAAAACTAAAAACAGGCGAACGCTCATCCAAAATTACTCTAGCTGATCCGAGATCACTCTGTTAAGATTCTGTTTGTTCTACCAGCAGAACGTTTTTTAGCCGTCAATCAAGCGGCAGTGCACTTTTCTTTTTTATTTACGCAACTTGGTCACAGCTCAAAAATGCTGTCGAGCTGTTTTAGAAACTCCTTGTCGGATTTGTTTATGTCATTACAAGAGAAATATTGCAAGGTTGGGTCGTTTAGGTTTGGCCAACTTCCCGAGTTACTCAGCTTCTTTGACAAAGTAGGTTTGTCATTTTTTGGCAAGCAGGTGTTCAAGGAGACTCGCTTGTCGGTCGTGTGCAGCTCAGAGTCGGAAAGAGAATGACTTAGATCATCAGGAGAGTCAACCTTCTCGTCGTCGCTCCACAACAAGTCAGATATCGCCTCTGCGTCCTTAAGGGAGGGATGCACGGGAACTGTCTGGTTTATCCAGTCGTCAACGGTTGATAAAGAATCGACTGACCAATCAACAATCGTAGAAAGGTTGTTGTTATCGGGTAAAGAATTCCATACTTCGGTCGGTTGTTTTTCATTTCCCGAGACCGAGGCACTCGTGGTCACTTGGCAAGCGCTTGGAATGTCCAGCGAAGTTGACTGAGGAGCGAAGGTCGTCGTAAGAAGTTTCGAACTTTCCACTTTGGCTCGGAGCGCCGCGCGCACCTCCTCGTGTGAGAATGAACGCGACGGCAGCGGCGCAAGCAACCCGCGGTTGTCGGCGATGCAGGTGTTTGCGTCGGCACCGGCGGCAGGAGAGGATTCCAGCATTGATACGTAACTTATGCTGCTGGCCTCGTGCTCGGCGCTCGCCAGCCAATCCAGAAGGTTTTGCTCGTTTTTACCGTCGTTGTTTCCGGATGCAAGCGTTATTTCCGACCGAGCAGTGTTGCCTTTCCTTAAACGCTTTTCTTCGAACGTCGCGCTGTCCCTATTCGATGAGGAGCTGACATTCCGCTTGCGTCCTCTGGGGGAGCTCCTTCTTATCATCGGGACAGCCGGCGTCAAGTTGTCGCCGGATATGTACCGAGCACGAGTTGCATCTTTTGCTCCTGCAACAAACACGTCGTTGCTCCATCGACGCTGGGAATGAAACCCTTGATGATCATCTAAAGGCATCAGTGCGACATCATGCTGCTTGATTTCCTGGTGATCTTTAGGGGTGACTCGGCTCTGCAAAACACAGGTAGCTGCTTTAACTAGAGCGAAAGACAGTGTTCGCCGGTTTCGGTGGGCGACAAAAACGAGCGCACAAATTTTTACAGCTGTTCTCATTGCTTATATCCCGATTTTCTTTTTTTTTTCAACACAACTGAAACTTGACGCACAGCACAGACCAAGAACTACGAACATTATACGTTTTATAAAGATAGGTAGTTTGAGATAAACTGTGTAACAGAACAACCACGGTCTCAAATACACGTCCCGAGATGGCATCGTCTGTGGTCTTCCGTCATTTCTTTCCATAGAAATATAGTTTTGCTACTGTCAGTTGTTGAGTTAACACACATCGGTGGTTCTAAACCTGCAATCAAATAATATTTGTCCAAACCTAAGCAGTGCTCTTTTTTGAGCTATGATGAACTAATAGGTTATATTGTTTTGATATTAAACAAAGTGCTGAATGCCGTGCTTAACAACAGATAGCTTCTAATCAGGTTTTAATGACAATTTAAAGCACTCTGTGTTTGCTCTTTCAAAAGGATTGCAACGAGCAAAGCGGCGGCGCAAAAGTTCCTCAAAAACCTAATGCAATGAGTTTTGGTGCTGTAGGTTTCAGCGTAATTCCAGGATTGTGCTGGAAAGCAGAAACGTGAGACAAGCGTTGGTGATATTTTAAAGTTGCTACCTTCTCTGTTTCCATCTTTGCTTTTAGTACTTGAGCAGCTTTAAGTGTTTGTTGAGCAATTTCTTTCCATTCTTTGGCTTGCTTCTCACACGCAGCAATCCTTTCCTGAGCTTGTTCAAGTTTCTTTCGTAGGCTTGCTATTATCTCTTGAGGGTCAAAAGAGCCATCACGTTCAGCCAAAGGAGTCTGTAACCGGAAATATCGAATATTTTGAGAATTTAAAAGAGAGCAACGACATTGGTTGTTTTATGGTAGCATTGTGATAAAACGAAAATTGATCAAATATCGCAGGAATAGAAAAGACATATTTTTAATAGAAGTCTAAAAAACTAAAAGTGTGGCAATTAAGCACTTTGTACAAGGCAGAATTCCCTTCAGAAGAAAAAGTTTTTACGACGGTTATATTCATTTCAATCATCATCTTCCATTTGTAATATGCAAACAAAACTACACGAAAGAAATTCGTCGTGTGCATGACTGTTCGAAGTGAATATTAAGAAGTGTTATTCAACCTCAAGATACATTACCATTCTCATCTAGCAAAGTTTTGTTTGACATCTGTGGCATTAATTTTGATCTGTGCAAAAAGAGCGAAACAAAATTGATAACTTTGAATTATAAAGATTCTTATTTGCGCATTTCGGGACGTTCTTAAAGATGGACATGATGCTATTTAAAGATCTTTTTAGTTTTTTAGCACCAAAATTAGTTTTGCATCGTCGTGCCTTCAATGGCATTTCTGGCGTTCTTTACCCAGATCCGATCTGCGGCGCCGTTAAGTCACCAAAGCCGCAACGATCTCAGCAGGGAGTTGTGAGACAAAAATAGGTGACTGACCCGCTCTGCCAGCACGAGTACATATTTACCGCAAGTGGGCACGCGCGGCGCAGTACTTGAGACATTCTGAACCACACGAAACACAGCTTTATCACGCCCCTTTCGTACTTGGTACTTTTCACCACCGTCTGCTGTAATCAATTAACACTGCATGCAATCATAGCACCAATGGGAATGGTCCGGTTGTTGGTGCCAGGCTGTCACAAGGGATTAAGTGGACTACGTAATTGTGGTGAGAACTGCAGCAGAATCTCTCACGACATCAACGCGCAGCAGCCGGGTGGAAGCGGAGAGCTTGTGTGATGTTATCGCGTAAGTCGATAAGTGCATCGTTTCACGTCACGAGAACGCAATGCACCTCTCCAATATTTTCACAACGGTTTACGACGGTTTTATCGGAACCAGGAAGAAAACTCAACATCGTCGTCGACGAGACAGACACTACCCGGGAAAATAAGCAAAACTCAACGCGACCACCCCCTTTCTGGCATTACATTTTATTATGCAGTATTTCTTCGTTCTGCGACAAGAACTACAGTTAAATTGACTTTGAGTTCTTGCGGCGTCGGCTAGAGGTGTTGTACCACAATCAACAACCGGAGGAAAAGGTTATAAAACTTTGTTAGAACTCTGTATTCCTTGATGACTCAAACTGCTGTTTTCCTTGATGACTCAAACGTGCGAGTTAGTGGTTACGGGCATTCCTCAGGTTTTTGTTTCGTAAAGTCATTGTTTCAACTGAAATCACTGTTTGTGGCAGCCGAGTAACCATGAGCTCCATCAAAAATTTTTCAGAGAGCCAGTCGTGCAAAGGTTTTTCATGCTTTGGAAACCCGAGAGACTTTTGTTGAGCGTGGGCTTGTTTTGAAAAGATGGTGTTTATTGATAACGCTGGGAGAATGCTCAGTCGTCTGTGCGGTTTGCGCCCCCGCCCAAGAAATAATGGACTTACTATTACTATTATTTATTTGGTGGAACTTAGTTATAAGATCTAGCGCGAACTCTGCATCCGGCCATATTGTTTGCAGCTGAGTTGGAGGGGTGAGTCACATGAGAAACTTGAGAATGACGTGGAGCACGAAGAACATTGCTTAAATTGAAAAATCTGTGTAGTTAATAAAAACTCCACTTGACCTTTAGCATTTTTCAGGAATTTTAACAGAATTTTTTGTGTAATATTTAGTCATGTGTATTTTGCTGCTGAAAGAGCCAGAGCGTCGGACAACTGCAAAAATTTTTCTAGACACAACATCTTGCGCGAGGCTGCAGTCATTAAAGACCTTCGCGAAGTTCCGTGGCAACTGAATCTCCGTTTAGTTTTGTAATTTCCTGCAACCGCCTTGAAATAAGGATGCCAAAGATCATCGGGCCGGGACTTTACAGGGATAACACCTGATTTGAACGGCCCGCACCAGAAGGAGCGTCATGTACATCACTTTGAAGCAATCAAATTAGTTTGCGTTGAGAACGATAATTTTCAGTAATACTTGTGCGTCATCTCAACCACTTCCTCCGCGGGATCGGCTCAATGAGACTTAAGTGGCTATCAACGCGGTCTGAGTCGATGTGCTTGTTAAATCGTATGCTCAATGATCAGTCAGATGCGGTCACGTGATCTCTTCGCACGAGCTCGCAGTCGTTATTTCCAGATGGAAATAATTTTCGTCATGACTGTTGCGGTTGGTAGACGTATACGTTCCACAATAGCTTGCTGCACCGAACAGTGAAAATTTTAAAGACATGCGCTTTCACAGGATGCCGCTCACGCGTTTGCGCGTCACTGGCAATGCGCCAAATTTAATTTCGCTCTCGATTTTGCACGAGGCATTGATTATGGCAAATGATGCACTTTGGCAAAGAAAACTCTTGCAAATAGAAATAATAAGAAACGCTAGCAACTGTTGCAAGAAGGACAATAAAACTCACCGTTTTCTTGCACACTTCAGCTTCCGTGCTTGCTGTAGTTGGCGACAATGAAGTTGCTTTGGCCGCGATTGGATAGCGAGTGATTTTGAACCCTTCTGGCGGCAGAGGTTGCTTTTCCATCGGCAAGGCCACTTTTTTAGACGATTCGCTGCGGTCAGTTGCCGCAGAAGCATTGGTGATGAGAGAATCGACTGAGTCGCTGTCGTCAGTTAATGCCTTTAACGACGAGACCAGCGCGCCGTTTTTTGTGGCCTGGGAGTATCTTTTGCGGAAGGCTTTCTCCAGCGGAGACATCATAGTTTTAGCTGTTTTTTGATTCTCGCTGTTGCCGTTGTCCAGTGCAGCCCCTCTTACTTCGCTGACTGTATGACGTCGCACAATTCCCATGAACGGCTGTGGCTTCGAGTGAGTTACAATGAAGTCAGATGTGGTCGAGTTGCTGCTCGTCGTGCTTGTGGCTAAGATCCTGCTGCTGACCACACGGGAACCCCGTCTTTGCGACTGCACTCTGCTTTTGGCAGCTTTCGCGCTCAGCTTTTCTTTTGTCGTTGCCGAAATGAATGGGTGCTGGGTTTGGGGGGTTTCCACTCTCTCCTGTGCCATCAGGCGGTCGTGTTCCTCAGACAGGTGCGATATGGCCGAGAAGTCGATCTGCGCTGTCGAGTAGAACGACGGTGAGTCGATTTTACTCACTGACGAGCCGGAACTCGAGTCCGAACTGTTGCCAGTGGACAATCTGTCTGGCAAGTATTCTTCTTCTGGCCACGTTGAGCACCTAAGCATTGGTGGCTTAACTCTTGTCTTTCTTGCTGAACTGATGCCAAATGGTGACGTAAGCACACTAATCGGCTGCGTTTGAACATCTATGCCTCCGGAATGTGTTCTACTCTTCATTTTTTCCGCGGTCGAGTAGTCTGCAATTGCAACCTTGTTTGGAGTCACTGATCCTTCCTGTTTGACTGCTTGTTCCAATGACAGTACCTCGTCGAATGGGAAGTCTCGACAGTCAACGTCTTTTACGCTGGCCAACACCAATTTTCTTTCTTCCTCTTCCGATCGAGATCTCTCGGTCACGCTTGATCGATCGCAGCCGCTTGCGTCATTCTCTTGAGCGTAGGGTTGGGCGGGCAGCTTGTGTTGCTTCGCAGATAGCACATCAGGTGCGGGTGCAGGTGCGAATGTTTGTGCAGCATCTGTAATCTCGTTGTCCGCCAAATTTAGCAGACCGTCCATGATGGCAACTCCCGAGCTATGCGTTTGATCATCCACGTCTCTTGTGTTTTGTTCCACGTCGAATGCTTTTCGAAAATCCGCAGAGAAATATTTGTCACTGCTTGTTACAATACTGGGGGCAAACATGCCGCGCGCATCACTTTGGTCCATAGCAACTGATAAAAGCGAGAGTCTGACATCTTTCACAGCTCCAAGGTTTGGACACGTAGCCAACATTTTCTAAGCAAACTTACAAACGTCTGCAAAAACATCAGGTGCTTGAAAATCTGCGACGACGCAGCACAAAGCTTATAGTTTAGTTATTTTGAAATTTCTGCTGAGCGCAAAATGCCGAAACAAGACACGGACAGCTCGCTTGCAAATCTCAAATGCCGTGTTGTCATAATTAACAAACAAAAACTATCGAAATCGTATGACCTGTTTTGTTTGGCTTCACTTGCAAACAGCCATTTGCAGTATTACATAAACATCGTGAGTCTCATGAGGGGATCTGAACAACTGGACAAGTTTTTATCAATTCGTGCAAGAGTATTCCCTCTTTTTTCCCTTTCTTCTCTAGTTCTCTCGTTTACTCCGTTTTATCTTTTTCAAAAAAATAAATTCCACTGAATTAAAAGACGTACTTTTTACATGCCCAGGAATGGAGCAAAAACAGGAAAGTAGAAGCTCCATTATGATTTTTAGTGGTTGAAAACTTCACAAACACTCATGGTAAGTTTCTTTGTTTAATCCGCTTTACATACTTTATTTGAAAGATGATGCAACAGCGTTTATCTGGCGATGCTGTAACTTTTCAGGGTTGTTCGGAAACTTTTTAATTTTCTGTCACTTTTACAAGGCAATTGCCAAAAAGTGCTGTGTGGGGTAAACACGACTGCCAGTGTTTCGCTTCTTTTGATCGACTTTCTAAAAGCGTAAGTTGATTACAGGATTAGGTTGATAGATTTTGCCACATCATCTCCCCCCACATAACCAACTGCTGGTGATGAAACATAGAAGGAAAATCCGGATGTTTCAGAAACTGTCATGACCAAAATGCATAAAAATAACATGTAACTAAAATGCAAAAACACTAAAAATAACATGTAACTAAAAGAACTACCAGTTTTATTTGTTTTTTTTATGAACGACAGCAGTGCCTACAAGCAATGCAATTGGCTTGGCCTTAAAAGAAAAGTCTTAGCTTTGTACTCTTTGTTCCAATTTATAAACTTCAAAAAACCTTGCTGCGGGGATCTCCCTTTGATTTTGTCACAAAAAACTTGACAAGCCCTGGTCTCGGTTCATGCTGTACGACATGTCAATTTCCCGTTGTTGATGAGCTTTGGCTTTGATTTTATCTTATCAGAGAGGAGCGTTCCGGGAAATATTGTCACAGGCGTTTCCCGGGTATGCCATCGTCATCCCTGTTTGTTGTTGCAACACACAGGTCAGCAGAATGTTGGCAAGGTACTCTTCCTAACAGTAAATTTAACTGAATGGCTTTACACCATTGGACAAAACACAATCGATTACCGGCGTATTTGTGATTTGCCAAGTTTGATTTGAATGAATTTCCCAAGAGCTGGCGATGTCGTTTATGCGCAAAGTTGACTTCCTACAAATCTACAAGCCACAACACCATAACAGTTTCAATTGCCATGTTGAAATTAGGGTAATTGCTCAAAATTAAGACGTGGGTAAGTTTGTATCGCAAAGAAATTATATCAAAGGAGACCGTAACGTACGATTTCGCTAAAACTCAAGCCACCCGTGGAAGCTCATTTGGACCATGAACTTGAACTTGTTCCTTTGTTTTGTCACATTAAATAATACATGCTTCAACGTGTTGTACGAATGACACTAAAATCTTACGAGGAAGATATGCATTAAAGATAAAGTTTTAGGTCACAAACACTTGTAAAGCGAAAAATATCTTGACAGCGCGGAAGTTCACTTCTAGAGGTAGAAGTTCAGTTGCTTCTACAAGTTTGCGAAACTGAGAGATGGACATGTTTTTTGATTGTCTGTTAATTAAATCGCTCATGCTCATGATATCTATCCTATTGTATTTTTAGCAGCCACAAAAACAATCTTCTGTTTGTTGGGCAAAGACTGTAGATACGGGTATATACTTGCGTATTATGCTCGTACATTCTCATCAATAGAGCTGTACATCTTTATTCTTAGTATATAAATGCCACACATTTCCAAACAACGCTTCACGACCACTTTAGATTGTTTTTCTGAGATCTTTAGATAAAACTGGCAGCTTTTTCACTCAACTTTGTTTTAATATTTACCGCGCGTGGACAGTGGTTCTTTGACGTATTCGTATGTGACGTAAAACGGCTCTGGAATCCAGGGTGAGGCCACTTGTCGTGTTCGACACAAGTGTGAATCATTTGCTGAGAGTCACAAACACATATTACCCAGTTTACAACGGTTTTGCACGCCAATCCTATCAGGAATTTATTTGGCATGGCGGTACGTGCTAAAGCAAAGCATTTGCACGCAACGGTAACCCCCTGGCTCATATCTACAGCCGGTGACATAAACAGGTGTTCCGTGCATATAGGGAAAGTATGTTACATTTAATAAACCTCAAAAGCTTTATTACTTTCAAAGTAGGGTCTTCATTACGTAGAAATGCTCAAAAATCGACTTTGTTCCCTCTTCCAACAGCAAAACGGCCTACTTCGTACGTCACTTGCTACCTTCAACAGTGAGGTTTCTTATTTATTTGGCAAATAGTTTGGAAAGACCTGGTGTTGAAACATGCTGTGCAGCTTTTACAACGTCAAGATAAACTATGCTGAACTGCATGAAGCGACGCAAAATATTTGCCTTTCACGCTGGTCACAGTTCCATTTGCACCTAACCCTGTCATTTTGCTCTTCTCAAACGAGTTTGAGAAGATGAACTCAAATGACCATAAACACCCGATAACCTTGCTGATTAAATTTATGCGTCAAACCATCGCGCCTGTCGTCGTTGATGCTGATGTCTTCAAATTCACTTTTTTGACCGAACAGCAAATACAACGTTGCCGCGTTTATGGGGTGGGGGGATTCACACCATCCTCGACCTTCAGCTCATTTCGCTACGTTGTTAAATCTCAGTGTTGCGGAAAAATTGACTGTTACCGAGAGAATTGAGTGCTTGGATGTGTCGCTGTTTATATAGTTAGCTTCTCTGTCTAATAGAGACTTTGTCTACAAGCATAACCTATCCACTGCAGATACTGTAGCCGGCAATGGTGAAGTAGCAGTACGCCTTTGGTATTACCACGTCTGCATTCTGAGGCTGTCTCAGTACAAGAAATGTTTGCTGGTCGTAAAAACCAACATGAAATCAAAACAGTTGATAGCAAAGTTCAAATCCAGATTGTTGTGCAGGAAGACATACGCCGTCTACAAAACCAACAAACTACAGAAAATGGACGCCGACATAATGAAATAATATGTGAGGCATAACTAGCATAGCCTTTGTAAATCTAAGAAAGAAAGCAACTACTTAAATGGTTTCTGACAATCCAGAAATAGTTTTGGAGCAAATAACCAGTTGATTTTTCTTCCTGCCAGTCTTGTGGCTGAATTAGCATCATATGAGAAATTCCGTCGGTCCTTCCTGCAAGACGTAATCAGTCTTAATTGCAATGCTCTTTATCGCCTGTTCTAGTTATGCTGTCTGGCATTCAAAGCTCTTCGCTACACATGCAGTGAAAATATTACAAATTTCCTTGATTTTCTGCCTTCAGCGAAAATGTGTGATAACGCTTCCAACGAGATGTTTTGTACAAAGTGTGGATAGCGATACGCTATACGCAGCGTCATATTTCATAAAGTTCTGTCAGCAAACTTTTGCTGGAGCAACGAAAACCGTTTGCTGCTCTTCTCCCAGCGGCTTCCATGAAAGTAGACATATGCCCTATCACACTTACAAACCGCTTGTTCGCTGATTACCGACCTCAAGTCGGCAATTTCCAAGTCTCAATACTGTATGTCGCTCTGTTGCACTGGCAATTTACGAAGTAGCAACTTCCTCGCTAACTGCGTTTTAACTGCACTAAAATTCCGTGAGCAGTGTGGCTCGATTTTTCGAAAATTGCGATATTATGATGTAATAAAAAAAATTCCAGTTTTCCAAAACTGCACGGATATTCAAACTTGGAGGAAACATTTTATGCTTCATATCTCTTCTCTTACGTTCTCAGCCACCAACTAAGCAAAAGTTCTCCAAAACATTATTTAGACATAAAAATACTTTATGAAAATTGTCAAGACAGAGGTCTCAAACTCAAATAGGTCCGAGGGCCAACTTAGGACCAACAAAGTAACCCGAGGGCCGCATTATGCCGCTGACGCAACAATGGCGGTACTCCAACCTTACAAGGAACAGCTTTTACACCTTATTTCTTCGAAAGTGATCGTGGGTTATATGCACATCGTTTCTGGCCGTCTCTATGTTCGTTAAAAGAAACTTAGTCACTCGTTGGCTCAGCGCTTACACCGATCAATAAACTAAATAACTTTTAAATGCTGATTGTATGAAAATTCCCAAAACACATCGCGGGCCGCATAAAATGCCCTCGCCGGCCACATGCGGCCCGCGTGTTCGAGAACCTGGTCAAGATGCCCGCATGCTGTTTATGAAAGTCATCCGGAAATCTCCATCGTGTCCCTGGTTGATATATTGCAGGAATCAAGATGCATTTGCGTCTGCGAAAAGGTGCTGTTTTATGCAGTGAATCGACAAAGTTGAAAAGCATTGCTGCATTGTGATCTACACCTCAAACCCTTTTCCTTGTGAGCAACGAATGTATTACGGCTCTGCTCTTCGAAAAAACGAAAACTGTCGTTCGCCGAAGTGAGGCGATCGTCAATAAACCTGTGGTTTTGCTGCAGTCGCCCGGCACCTTCCAAACACATGACCGCGGGGTATACTTGCGCCAAACTATTAAAATGGCGGACCAATTGTGTTTAAAAATAGTTTAAAAACATTTATTTATAGTACGTCTGTTCTAAATATGTTCATTATGTGCACTATGCGACTGTCATATAGCATCATTTGCACACCGGATTAACGGTCATAATGATAATTTTTCTACTTACCGCTCGACCTCTGTCAACAACGTGACTAAATATGTCAACATTCTTAATTTTTTGAACGTTTAGTGTCGTTTGTAATTAGACCTCTGAAATTACTTTAGTCTCTACTTTTCAGTAACTTTAATTGGTGGAACGTGAGCGGTGATTTTTGGCATTTCACAAAGCACCTGTTGTTTGGCAGCTCTAACTTATTACAAATCAATTCTTATTTCGGTACTGTTTATTTATGCGTTCACTTTTTCTTATTAGCCTTACTTGTGACGTCATAAACGTTGCGTCGGAGGTCAGCTAATCAGTCACGCGTGCGCAACACCCTTCTGGGTTTTACAAGTTTCTTCTGTTTTTGTTTCTTTCAGCGAAACACGTTGTTCTGCGATAATTACCATCATTGTGACGTCCCGTAGTCGTTTGTGCTGTTAAAGTTGCGTCACAACAGAAAATTCACTCACCTCATTAACCCACAAGAAACCGTGAGGCTCACTGTCGTAAAAGCCGGGATTTTATACTGTGATGTGCTTTTCTACACATGCGGCTGACATATCAGAAAAAAAAACTGTGTTCGATGCCATTCGCAAAAGCATGTGAAACAGAATGCTCAAAGTTTTTCGACCAATTGTTCTTCAGGCAATTTTAATGTATTTGTGTCGTAGTCCTGCATGTTTGACAGTGTTTGATGGGCAGTGGCAAAGAATAGTATTCGGAAATAATATGACACTACATATTCTTCCCAGAATATATGACGCATTTTTATCGTTAACGACACCAACCACGATTGACGCAGTTCTCGAACTGCAGTACGTCGCATTTCTTTGCCTGTCCATCTCTAACTACACTGTATTAGTATAATGCTTTTTGCAAAAGTTATTATAGTTTCAAGTACTTCCAACAATCATAGTTATTGTCGACATCCGTAAAATCAGTTCTACGTTAAAATTATTTTCGGCGATTGTTTTCTCAAACCATTGCTTTTCATCAAACCATCATCAAATTTTGATGAGAACAAACGTATCGATTGTGTGTTTGAAATTGTGATTGAAAGTCTTGCACTGGTAAAAATCAGTTTGTTGATCATTTCATTTTTGCGCAAATGAAATGAACTAGAGATGCTGAAGAGTTTGCACAGCTACAGTTTTACGTAAAAGTGCTGTTGTAATAAACATATATAAAAAGTGCTGTTGTAATAAACGTATATAAAAAGTGCTGTTGTAATAAACATATATAAAAAGTGCTGTTGTAATAAACATATATAAAAAGTGCTGTTGTAATAAACATATATAAAAAGTGCTGTTGTAATAAACATATATAAAAAGTGCTGTTGTAATAAACATATATAAAAAGTGCTGTTGCAATAAACATATATAAAAAGTGCTGTTGTAATAAACATATATAAAAAGTGCTGTTGTAATAAACATATATAAAAAGTGCTGTTGTGATAAACCTAAATATTTTTCTTTGAAGCAAATAAAGTGTTTGCCAAATCTGTAATTTCAGGCAAAGTCAAGTGCGCAACGCTATTAAACTTATAATTAAAATCCTTTGCCCCTCGACACGTATTCAAATCAAAGCATTTTTTTCAGATGAATAAACCTTTCGCATTTAGTCTCGGGCGAAGTATTAACTTTATTATGTCGTCGATGTACTACTTTTAGAAAAATATACGGAACCTTGTCTAAGGCTGACGTTCTGCCTTGCGTAAAATTGGCATATGCGCCACTATTTCTGCATCTGTAGAAACAAAGTGTTGGTTTGCTGTTTAAACTATTCTTGCCAACCGATCAGATTAGTTTCTGAACTGAATGCTGCTTCTGCAACCGGTCGGCAATCACACTCCCACTCAACTCAAGTCACCAACATGTCGACAACCAGTACGACCAAACTCTGAGATGAGCTCAGTGTGATGGAAGATATTTCACTCTATCCTTTTTTTGCTCTCGGAAGCAGTGACGCATATATAGTTGGAAGAATTGCCCCCGGCGCTGGAAATTTGCTTTATCTTTAAGACTCGGCTTGTTTTTAGGTGAGGCCGATCCTATCCCTAGTTTAGATGATTGCCAACAAACCGTCAAAACACTTTAAACTTTCACACCTTTAGATCACCAGAAATGCTTAAAGCAATGAACACGCAAACTGTTTTGAAATAAATGCATATTTCACGTTATGGCAGATATTAAACTGATAAAGCCAGATATTGAACTCATATGATGTTTTTCCATATTTCACATTAAGACAGGTATTAGTCAAAACACTAACAAAACACTTCCGTGACAGTTTGGCAACATGACTTCTCATTTCGCATACAACGACCAACATGCATTTATGCGCTGGATCCTTTAACAGCTGGCAAGACTTTCGACTTGGCAGTGACATGACACGTCGTCTAATTGCCCTGTTGCCAAATGACGAGCTGATCTTATTGTCATCACATTGTACGATTTTCATGACTCCAAGTCAAACGGCAACGAAGTTTCGCCGGATGATTAAAACACTTAAAACTTCTTACAGTCTAGTTTTGCGGAATACTGTTATAAATAGCCGAGTAGAATATTTTCGACCTTCTAATGAAAAGGTGTTAAATATCCCCAGCAGATATAAATATCAAAAAGTCGGTTTGATTCATTCTTTATTTTTCAACGTGCTCCGTAAAACTAAAGGCGAGTTCGTGCTTTACGGCATATTGCCCGATTTTCCAAACAAGAAAACTTGTTACAATTTTTGAATTTGAAGAAAAACAACATCCGCTGTTCTGTTTATGAGTCTTTTGAATAACTTTTAAGATTTGTTCAAGTAATGGAAAAATTTTGAAGGCCTAGACAAGCGATTGCCATGCAAATAGAAAAAGTTTCTATACAGCGATACATTGATGGAAATGAATGCTGTTGTAATAAACGATAATTTAAAACAATAACTAGTTTCCGTCTCGTCATTGAATATAAACGAAAAGTAATACAGCTTTTTCAGCATACTGCAATTTCAGTCTAGTTTATCTTGCGTTACTTTTTGAGACCACGCAACATCTCCCAAAAAGGACAACAAAACAATCGCTTGAGACTATGTATAAACCCTATAAGATATCAAGCAAAACGTTTTGATATCTTAGGACTTACAGTTGACACATTTACACACTACTGGTCAAACTTAATGCATCAATATAAGCAATGATTATTTTTTGAAGTGCTTGCTGTCGACGATTTTAATTCACTTGTCAAATTGTCAACGTTGATTCACTAAACATAGCAATCTTTTCTGATGAAGTCATCAGGTTGAAGAAATGTTTCCTTGAGACGCAACATAAATTCTAAATCAGATCAAGTGATTCGCACAATAATTTTACGACGCTCTACGTGACACGTCATGCGCCAGCGTTGACGTCTGCTACAAGTGATATAGTTCATAAGCTGTTTGCCGTGCCTGTTGTGACTGAACGCAACTGATGTGTCATATGTCATTCATGCAACGAACGTGCTGAGTCGAAAAGTCGGAAGGAAACGATCGCCAGCAAATGAAACGTTATAATTGAGCAAACAATGTTTAAAAAATCGGTTTCGTCATAAAGTTATGCCATTTTCATAGTGATATGATGCTACGACACGGCGGTTGCGACATTTTAGCTGGTAAATGCAATAGAAATTTGTGGTGATAGTTTTTGCTCAAACAAGTGCCATTATATGCGGTTCGGGTAACATTTAAAGCATTTATTCGAGACTTATGGAAAATTGCAAACTTCTCTTTCTACAATCTTAAAATTAAGTTTTAGATTCTGCTATGTCGTGCAATTTGGTGTTTGACCGCTGGTTTAGTTAAAAAAATGTTTGCTTTCCCAATGCCTATCTGTTTTACTGTCTTGCTTGTATTTGTACCTTTGCTGAAAAGAACGTTAATAAGAGGTTAGCACCATCAGTAACTTTGACATTGAAAAATGCACGGGGAGAGGAACGCATAGGTTTGAAAATCCGAAATACAACCGCTTGATGTTCAAACTTTCTTTATGCTTTTGTATAATGTAGATGGCGTAATCTAGCTGTGGTTGTTGAAAACATCCAACATATCCGACGTAATTAAATAATTTTTCGTTTCATTGTATAGTTAGCTCAAAATATGGTTTGTCCGGAGTAGGAAATATTTGGGTCTAGATCAGACCAAAAAAAACAACTTTCGAAGACGGTGATATTCATTGGGAGATTTCAATATGATCAATTGTTGCGACTTATAGCAGTGATACCCAGACGAGTGGGCAAAAACCCATCTACGCAAACATCCACAATGTCTAGCGATAAGAATTGTTTCTTGTTGGGCGAAACTTTCTTGTGATTTGCCACGTTTGCTATTTTTCGTTTTTGGTCCCCAAAAAACGTTGACTAAAAAACAGAACAGCGGGCGATTAGGACATTTTCAAAGACGTTTTCAACGTTTGACAATAAAATTAGAAATAAAATTATTGGCTGCCACTTGTGAGATGGTTATTCAGATGGAAGCTCCAGTCACTAGTAAACATTATCCCTTCAGCTGAAGATGATCTCAGCTGCTCGTCGAGGTGTTTAAGAATACATGTGCCTGGTAATAGACTCATACATGTGCATGTTGTGTTAATAACGAAGATTAATATATGATGAAGTTGTAGATTACAAAAATGTTTGGAGGTGCCCAGTGCTTCTGCCCGATTTTTCCTATTTTTGCCCGAAAAAAGAAGTGCAAAATTACGTCCAATGTGAAAAAACAAGAAAAGTTGAGATTACTGTCTTGCAACACAATAACCGGGGTGGTATCAGGCCTTGAGGGGAACACCATCATATATGTTTTTAAAGGATATACACAAGATCGCAGGTTGAACGTTTTGCTCAGTCACCAACAATACAAAAGGGTTTGCAGTTGACTTTGCGCTGGATCCCCAAAACATCATCACTGAAATTATTTTTCAAAATGTGATAAATATGCTAATTTGTCAGATATATAAGAGACTGTGCTTCATTCTTCAAAACATTTTCCCGATTTTCCGCAAATTTGGTATTTGTGGGGGCGCAACCCTTTCTCTCCATACCCTACGGCTAAGACGAAGCTCACTACCCTGTTAAAAGGGGATTTTTCAACTCAAAACCTGGTGCATGAATGATTCTAAATTTATGTTGACAATGATTTTATACTATAAAGGTGTTTCAAATTTCCCAACTTTTAGCCCATATTAACAGATCTAAAAATCTGTGGTATTCATCGCGTGAATGTGGAACAGACATCGGCGAACTCCGGTCGTTCATCACTTCAATCCGGATGATGAACTTGTTTCAAATTATAAGTTTAAATCCGTTTTTTTCTCTACATCAGTTCATAAGCAAATTATCATCTTCTTCCGATTCCTCCTCCGCTGTCAAATGTTAGCATAGAATGTAGCCTGCGAGTCAAGTTTGCCCACCCACTCCCCGCAGAACGACACGGGTGCTGGTTGATGGGAAGTGCAAAGAAGATCAAATGAAAGATCCGTCCCATTGCCTTGTGTCCGACATTGCTTGTCAAACTGGGCAATGATTATTATTGACGTCAGCTTTTCTCGAAGCAAAGTGACGACTGTTCATCTTGCTACATGTTTTCACAACGAAGACATTGGGAAATGGTCACGTTAGAACTGAACGTTGCGCGATAAGACATTATATCTGGTAAAACTACCACCCTGTTTTGTATTGATAACGTCACACGCGCAGCACGGCGCATCGACGGCTCGCATGTTCACTTCAAGGGAAAATCACATCGTGACACTGTCTTTCAGGGCTGTGACTGGGCTGGGAGGGAAGTTTGTGGTGAAGGCGATCGTTGTCGATAAACCTGTGACCCGGTCATGGAGGAGGGCGACCGGCAGTGATGTAAACAAAGACGCGAGGGTCTTAAAATCGCTGCAGTCGCGGCAGACGTAAACAAAGCGATAATTTAATTTTTCGGCTTCCACGGCTGATTTGTGTTTTAAAATGTGTCTTTGGAACACTAGACTGTTCTAGTGAATGCGCAGCAATTTGTGCTTGAAGTTAAAAACAAAAGAGCTGCTCTCATTCGAAGACAAGCTTCAAACAGCATTTTTTATGATTATTTGAAACGAAGATATCGAGATCATTTGAACCTGGTTTCAAAAACGAAACTACATTCTTTGGGTGATTTCACCAAACGAAACTACATTTCTTTGGGTGGTTCTTCTCGGTTCATATCAAACCAACAGGAATTTCTTACAAGTAACTTTTGCGATGAGTTTTACAAAAGTGAAGGTTTTCCAATGGACCAAGTAATTTGTTTCCCAAGCCAACCATGTTTCACTGAAAAAGAGAAGGATTTACAACTTTCGACATGGCTGTGTTACCGTGAGAAATCTTTTAACGTTGGATTTTTCCAGACTGAACTTGAAAATGAGTCATAAACAGACTTCAATTCGAAGAAGTAAAACCTACTGCGTTCATGTGATGGCCTCCGTGGGTGAACTTGATGAATTTGCCAGTGAGCATTTTGGTATCAGGGTACTGCAACCACACAGGCAAACCACCAATGGAAAGTGCACAGTGTAGAATGATTGACGGCGAAACAGTTATGAACACCGTGTTTAAAGCTGGCACATGTCGGCTGGCATTCGCATAGTTAAACGACTGCCGTGACAGTGATTGTCAAATTCAAGCAAACAACTATTTCGCTGTCACGCGTTCTACTAACCACTTCCTTACCTTTTTGATTTATTCCGCCGTGACGTCACGCTTTGTGTGCATTAAACTGCCCATACACCCCTACTTCATCTCAAGTAATCATGCCTGTCTTAATAGATACCTGGAACTGTTGTCAAAATTTATTTTCCTTTCGGCTGATTATATTGTTAAATTACAGGTTCCCCCACAACAAATTTCTTGTCATGGCTGCTGCTGACAATTTGAACGTCAGCTGCACCAGTCAGTTGTAGGGTCCAAACGCCTTTTGTCTGAAAAAACATGATTTATTTGTTACGACATTTACCCTGATGGAAATATAAAGAGCGTCCTCTGCAATCTAGCCGCCAAACTTTTTCTTTCAATGACATAATGCTGTGTTTCACACGACATGTCTCCTCACAAAGGCTCTTCATATATATAGTCCTCTTTTTTCGCTGCTCTCAAGATTTTCTCCCAACAAGCTATAGACCAGTGTCATCAATCAGGAAATGTCTTTGCCATGATATCACAGGAATTCTCTCAAAACAGATTTCAAACAGCAACTTGCCGTGTTGTTGTTTTATATTCAGTGAAAACCGGCAGTTAAAATAAAGTGATATATTACTCTATTTGCTGTAACAGTGGCGTGTCTTGAATTTTACAGAAAGTGAAAAGAAAGTGAAAAACAAAGTTTTTCCAATTCCATTTTTATTGCACAAAGCACAGCGCAGCAGCTTCAAAGTTGTTTCTCGGAGGAAGTGGTGTTCTCTTGAGAATCGAGTGACATTCTTATAACATCAAGGTCATACGAAAACTGTGATCGAGTTACACACTTTTGTGTAATCGAAACTGAATATCAATTCAATTTCGCGAGCAGTTTCAACAAGAATTGTTGCGTATCAGACAAAAACATCAACTTGCAGCCCTTTGAAGTTAGTGCAAGCTTCCGAGTAAGTGGTATATGGGGGGAGGGAATCCAGCGATATCTCAAAAGATGATAAATATCATGCGCTTTTTTTGCGGGGAAAGTAGATCCAGGCGTGTTTCAGCTCGAGTTCCAAGCTATCATTGATAGACTTCACGAAGTTTTGTTCCGCGATAATTATATGATGATCGCAAGAACTGTGCCAAACTGTTATTCTGAAAAACATCTCAGAAATTCGTTTGAACGAAAAGAAAGTGCACATAAATGGCCTTTACATTTTACTTTAGTGGTTATTTCAAATTGAAATTTTAAAGAATTTCTTGTATCAGATCTCCCTGCATTGTCTGAAAATTGAACGTTCGTAACACATTAACTGCAAACCAATCAAAGCACTTGAGATATTGAAACTTGGCTAATGGTATGCTACAACAGTTTCTCTGAAAACGTTTAGGCCGTGAATGCACGGTTACCATATTTCTACCCAAGAAACATATCGCAGTTCTCCTTCATGACATAAGACCTTGTATGGCAGTACGGACAAACGTACTTCATAGTCTTACGTCAACGTGTCCGCAGACTGCTATCGTACATTCATCAACGCTTTGTAAAAGCTCTGAAAGCTCAAAAATGCAAGCTCTGCGGAAGATTCCAGCTTTCTGGAAACGGCATCAGATAAAGCAATCTCTTGTGTTACAAGCCTACGTGCCGTTAATCAAGGCACACGTTTTGTGCGAAAAAAGCAGGTAAATATGGAAACGTGACTAATATCAACCTCATCGAGTATAAAACGCTTGCTTCAAGCCAAGATTGTGCGAAGAAGCACTTGGAGAGAAACAGGTGCTGCATTGCGTGCCAGCTGGTTTGATGTTTGCTACAAAACAAAATATAAGCACATCAGGCTTTTGGGCAAGCCGGATCAGCTGCGTGAACGGTAAACACTGTGGACGAACCGAGGTTTGCTGGAGGTCCTTAAAAGTTCTTTGTACCCATAAGTTGTGAAGTAACAGCTGCAAAGCGGTTCACTCTCTCGGAGTTACACGCTTTTCAAATGACACACAATGCACTTCACAACACAAACGCATTAAAACTACTGAAGAAATTCCACATCCACATCCGCTTACTTCTAATGTATCATGCTTTTCCGTGTGTTCTTTTTTCACCCATTGTGTAACACTTTTGCAGGGCCTACGAGAGGGGGTACGAGAGGTACGTTGTACCCGGGCCCGAGAAGTACTAGGGCCCGGGAGGATGAAAGTACGCATGCTAAGTTTTTCTGTAATCAAGACCAAAATTACTACTGTATAAGCTGGTTGCCAGTATCACAACTAATATTTTCTAAATCTTGGCATGGTAGCTGTTTTATATATGTTCTAATTACTGTAGAAACAAGCTATACAAGTTTCAACGAGAAACCCAGAAGCTAGGGGGCCTGGTATAGGCCTTCGTACTCCCAGGTAAAATTTCTCTCGAAGGCCCTGCACTTCTATATGATGTTGAGAGTATGAAGAAGTCGCAAGAGCGTTTATCAGTTTTTTTTCTTGTTTAACATTGCCAGTGTGAATACACTAATGTCTACCCAGTGATGTTTAACATCTAAACGCATTATTTGCATTTCTTTTGCACTGCTGCTAACCCTCGTGATAAGGTCTTTGAGTCTGATAAATGCATGCATGAATAAATAAATAACAGCTATAACCTAAAGTCACTAAACCAGTACTCCTTCAAGATTGTTTCTGACCTGAAATAACGACCGGATCATTGCATGGTGTCTGGAGTTTGAAGTATGAGACTTACCCGACCGAAATTGCCAGTGGTATGGCAACAGACAGACAGACAAGACAGACAATGCTTGTTTATTTTACATGGCTAACGAAAGGACCCTGAGGTCATCAAGTCAGCTGACCATGGGTCATTCGTTATGCTTACTCAGCTGTAATAGCAGCGATACACAAAGCACAGAAGCAACTTTAGAAAATTAGCAACGGCAAAATAGAACAATATAATGACAAACTGATGTTTCAAGAAAAGAGGCAACAACAACAGGGACCAAATAGATGCAGAACATCCAATACACAGAACATTTACAAGGCATGCAGCGTAATGTCAAGACCATCAGGATTAAGTTTGTTAATTAATATCAAGACGGTATTTTTTGACCTGTGTTCGAGAACTAGTGGAACGCAGTAGCTTGATATTTAAGAGACTGCCATACTTCTCTATAATGAATTGATTTCTTTCCGATATTTGTATTTGCTGATGATTTGAAGAAATTTTGATTGGAGCGGATTCGCGCAGTGTAACTATGCGATGTTTTTAGATATTTAAATAGGTTGTCAAAAATTTTGGGCGATGTTTTATGATGGAACGAGTGAGCGATTGTAATTAAGGTTAGTTTTATCATATTATCCAATGTTAACGTTTGGAGAGATTTGTATAATCCTGATGCTGGAATCCGCTAGTCACTGTGGGTCATCAGTCGAACGATTTTATTCTATAGGATTATAATTTTTTTGAGTGATGTTTCAGTGGCAACAGGAAGCTTACGAGATAAAGATCAATGTACAGTAGAATTTGGAAAATCCCTCCCTTCAAAAGGCTGATGTATTCACTGGGGAGGAGTGGCGAGAAGTCCTTTCTAATTTTAAGTTAGCTCTCCTGAATAATAATGCACGGAGATACTTCCAATCAGAATTTGATAATTTCGAAGAATCTTTTACGAAATACACGCTGGAAGTTTGGGGTTGGTCTGAAGTTGATGAAAAATCGGCTTCTGGTGAAAAATCGAACGATTGAAACTTTCTATAAATAAAAGCTTCCTCTTCGAAATCTTGTCGATCAATTAAAAAACATGAAATCATCTCCCGATACGAATCATAAAATCCTCAACGGAAACATCTCATTTCTCTCTATGAATAAAGTGCACTTTCACTGATTTCGATTTGTTTTCCCCAGTGTACGTTTTCTGCTTATACATTTGGCACTTCATCATCAAAATTAAACTTCTCGGCAGAGCAACTGATGATCAAATATAAAAACATTTATTGGTTTTTCGAATGATAGTTACTTCGATACCAAACTTTACTTTATGCCTTCTTGCATGAAAACATTCAAAATGAAATTGGCGTTTTTCATTGAACAACAATATACAGTATTGTTGTGATCAAATAATTTGCAGTGACAGTGCAGACATATGCTGCGGACAACAGAGCGTTCAAGAATGGATAAATGAAAGGTAGCAGGAAGTTTTGCTTAGGAACAGATAAACAGCTCATAACTTGTGGTTTAACAAAAAATTACTAAAACTTCCTGACTGTGGCAAGCAAACATTTTAGACTTTTTTTGCAAAGATTGTTTTAAGTCAAACATAGCCAGTGGTTTTGCGGAAAAGGCAAAATTGATGCTAAATCGGCTACTTTCGCGGTTGAAGATAAGTGCAATATGTTCTTTTAAGGAAAACTCTACCAAAGCATCTTTACGCTCTGTTTGGGAAATCCACCTTTCATGCTTGATCTCGCGCTAGCAACAATTTTGATGAACCTGCGTAAGAACACGTACCACGGAACCCAAACGTCGATCGGACTGCAATCTTGACTTGTCGACAGTGAACGCTACTTCGGGCGTATCTCCGGCTAAACACGGGATTGGCGAGAAATATTTTGCTTTACAAAGAGACATCGTACTTAATTAGAGTTTAGTTCCGTTCTTACAAGGTAGGTCTGTGTGACTGTCCTTCAAGCATTTGCTGTTGCCAGCCATCATTTTCGACGTCGTCAAAAGTTCAGTCTCATTTGAAAGCAACACCATTTTACTCGGGTCAGCCGCTCTTCGGCCAATGCATATGCATCGATTTTCATGGCATTTAAAAATCACATCATGAAGTATTCAGTTGGGGTTTGCTCGTTTATTGTATTGTTGTTGTGTTACTTATAAACAGCTTTATCCACAATTTTCAGCAACGCTGTATTTTCTCTTGTGATTACAAAAATGCTTTACAATAAGCCTTAGAAATCATTAAAGTCAAAATTTTCGTTTTTGAAAAAGTTTCCTGATAATAATGCTGTATTTATCAACGCGAGAATACGTCGAAATGGAAGCGTGAAATTCCTGCAAAATGTTTCGCAACACTTTCAAAAACGTTGTACACCTACTATTGTCAAACGCTTTTGAGCTATGGTCATAGTCGACTCAAAACCAAATCGTCTCGTGCAATTCGATCCCATCGCAGATCCTTAACACGATTGGTTTGACTTTATCAAACATAGAGTCAAACTCCTCTAAAAATAAAACTTTAAGCTGCATGTCTTTACCTCTTATTGCAGACAAATCCCAATAGAAGGAAATTGCTCCTTGCCAAAAGTGTGTTGTTGCGAAGGAGCTGAACAGCAGGGTTGCCATCGTGATCATTTCATCCTTACAATGTTATTTGGGAAACCGCGCCTTTACTATCTGTGTAGTGTGCCAACACCACGGATTGCTAATATCCTTCATTACGTGAAAAAAAATTTTCGCGGATACATTCCGTTTCAACTTCCGTGGCGCAAACAAGTCTCCGACTGTAGTCCGAGGGCATTCCGATTTACTGCAAAAACACTTCAAAATTTAATTCCTTCATGGCGGTTTTTATGCGCTGCGCAAATTAGATCGTGAGATATACAAATGTCGTTTAAACAAGATGGTCTTGATGGAAACCAGTTACAGTAGTCTCACAGCTCTGCGTAATATCTCTAATTCAAAGATAAAACCTTTATAACCCTTTACAAGCAAATGAGCTTTGTTAAAAAAGAATTCAGCGACACTGCACATAACATGTTTAAATCAATTGGAATAACTGCACATGCAAAGGCTCTATGTGCTTGTTTCGTAGGGTGCTTGTGTGTGCAAGTACGCAATGGTATTGAGCATTTGGGCTCTTGTGTTGTAGTGTTTTACATTTTCAAACTTGCCGATACAAAAGTATGGCGCCCATCTGTGCTGAAATCTTTTGACAATCATAAGTTTTTTTTTATCAAGAAAAAAATCGTATCAGGAAAAATGTGCAAAGACCGCTGTGAATCCCAGTTGATATAACGCCATGCATACAGTAAATCTACGAAAAAAAAGGAAACAATTTATGAGCAGTCCGCAGAAGTAAGAAGTAAAACCATCAATCAGTGGAAAAAGAAAGTTGCTTTTGCAATCTTTAAATATAGTTTGCTTTTTGCAAAACTCCCCGCTAAAAACTGGAAGTGATCAATATTATTTTTGGATATTTCTGTTGTTGCTGCATTCGTAAGAGTTCAGAAAAGACAATATGGTCATAAATATTCCGTCTCAGACTTTATCAGTTTTTTTAAAATACGCATTTCGCTTCAAACGACCAAGAGATGGGGGTTGGTGGTGATATTTTACAAAAAATGCAAGTGAGTCAAACCTCGTAGACAAGCGTAAGTGATGTAGCCCGTGAGAGGGCTCACGGTACGCTAATGATAACATCTTTGACTTTGAGTTACTCTCTTGTTATCATTCAATTGTTTGCTAAACGTACAAGGTTGCTTTTGTGCAAAATAAAGGAATCTAACACCGTAATTTTTAAAATAAGAATTTCGAGTCCATTTACCTTAAAGGATGCATTGATACAAAGAACCTTGTCTTGAACAGAGATAGGCAATCGATATGTTCGTAATGGCTTCAATGCCAAAGGCAACAGAAAAAGTAGGATTATGTAATAAAGCTTTATATTTGTCTTTTTAAATAATGTGAACAGAAAGACATGAATCATATAAAGAGTTATTTAACTCTTGAACGCAAAAAACTGAAAACGAAAATAATCGGAAATGCACGTCGGAAAACTACTTGCATATTACCCATAAGTTTGCAGGTCGGAACTTCATTATAGGCTTGTTGTAGCTCGTAAAAGCAAGTATCGTGGCTTAACATTACATTAAAAAACGCATTAATCACTGCAAATGTCCAGAAAAACAGTTCAAACTTTTTCGTCTCACCATGGTAACGAGGTGAAGTAGTGGAAGCATAAAAACTGCGCATTGAAATTTTTATCTGATGCAAACTGATTTAACATGAACGTTTAAAATGACAAAACCTCCATGCTAGTAAAACTGTTCCAAGTTTTTCATGGAAAATTGCTCTAAACAGTTGTTTGTGACGAGGTCCTGGTAAAATATGCCGTTTCATCAAAATGTATGAACCGCTTCTCCACACAGCTGCGCGAACATGACGAAGTGGAAATTTGCGAAGCACCACAGAATGAAGCTTTCATGCGTTTGCGATCTGTTATTAAATCATCGTCGCTGCCACGGTATTTACCTTCATTTTGTTCAAAGTCCTCAATTAAATGATTAAAGCAAACGGTTCGAAGGTATGAACTGCAAATAGTGTAAAAAAAGGAAGAGAAGGCAATTTGCTACGGTGAATGACGTCTGTGTTACCTTGATGACTCCGTTTGCAAATCTCTTTACGAAAATCGTTCGTTGCATATAATGACGTGTGCAAGATTATCAAAATCGATAAACTCGTTTGACATTCAGAGTTGCGTCACATAAGTGGTCGTGGAGCGATGAACCAGAGGGTGTGGGCCAAACAGTGGGGTCACAACGAGTCATTTGGTGTTTGAAAGCGTTTGAGGTGCGATGTGGGAATTGCTGATATTTCCACATTTTACCACACACACACTGTTCATGTTTATTTACATGGTTAACGAAGAGACCGGGGGTCATCAGATCAGCTGACCATGGGTCAGAAGACCATGGATCAACCAGAGCAGACTATTTCATTCTCATGAGACAACTTGCAAGCAAGCCATCAATGTAGTTGATGTGAGAGACGTCTTTTTAGGAACGAACAGCTTTCAAAATCATGTCAGTGAAGACCTCTTGCCGGTAACAATACAGAAACGTCACGGCGTGACGTGTCTTCGCCCTGAACTTTCCGAGTTCGTTCGATTTACGAGTGTAATTGGCGCGACGGTCCCATCGACTCGCACTTTGAGATATTAGTTCATCTGACTCCAAGTCTTGCTTTCAAATGTCAATCTCTTGTCGCATTGGATGAGTTGCAAAAAGTCTGAAATGTTTTTCGCGCCGAAAAAAAGCAGAAACGTGCAGAGAAAAAACTTGGCTGGTTCGTTTTTCTTTCTACAAAAGCTAAAAAACTGGAGCAGTAAAGCACAGAAAATACAAATTATTATCATCCGATTGCCATAATTTCTTCTGTTTTCTTAAAACGTAAACCCTATAAAATTTTATCGTGAATCTCTAAACTTCTTTTGTGGCTGCCATGGTTACAAATAAACACATACAAATTTTAAACAATCTTAGCAAAACCACAGCACATGTTCCAATGTCGCTTCTTTTCCACATTTTAGTTGAATGAATGATTTTTTTCACCACGGTTAAAACAGATAATTTTGTTTCGCCATTTCCTAAATCACCGTTAACATTCTTGATGAAACCTAAAAGTCTGGCAACTTTTCTAACTTAAATTGCACGACAAGTTTATCTGCTAAAATGTAAATCATTATAACCATGTTTTTTGGAAAAGCGCAAATCTTGTCTATCTTGGCATTTTAGGCAGATCCTTCTTTTCAGTCATAGGCGTAGCCAATGGGGCCCAGGGGGCCATGGTCCCCCAAATATTTAGTATATCCAGTAATTTTATGCTTTGGGAAGCGGTGTCCCAAACAAAATACCGTTGCTCGCCTAAAGTCACAAACAGTTTAGCTCCGCCCAAAATTTTGGGCTGGCTACGCCACTGTTTTCAGCAATAAACAGGGGCCTATTCTCCAAACTCAAGTGCTCTCCAAACTCAAGTTCATAGTTGTCAGGTGCTTCAGTCCAAACACACCACTTGCACAAAATCTGTAGTTCAATTCTGATCAACACCAAGATTCTACGTAAATCTGCTGTTTTCTTGCTAATTTCGTCCGAAAACTATCTCGAAAAAACATGATTTTCACTTCAGCAAAAATTGTTTGGTTGAAATCAGCTTTCTAAGAAGTTTCAAACTTTTTTTTCAAACTGTTTAGTGCTGACAATTTTAAACTTTTTATTTGATCCATCTCACAATCATATTATTGGTGTTATTTGTTAAGACTTCAATTCAAAACTGCAACAAAATTTCCACACAACCCGCGCTTCTTAGTTACAGGATATGTTTTGAAAACCACGCATTAAAGCTCCTGCTTCTGTTTGTCTCAGACAATAACCATGGCTTCTGTTTGTCTCAGACAATAAAAGTTCTCGATTATCCAAACCAGGTTTCTCGCACTTGAACACGTAGTTTGTAAGCGACAGCCTGTTTATCCTTAGAAGAGCTAAAGTTCTTAGATAAAACAAAAGCATAAACTTCTTGTTCTGCAAAACCACAACTAATTTAAATGAGATTTTTGTTTTTGTTTACCTTCCACCAATTGGTCGATGCGTGGCGTAAATTTGCTACCAGCGCATCAAAGGTCATAATGTTACGATACAATAGGAATATCAGGCTATAGGAAAATTTATTTGTTTAGAAACAAAGCCTGATTACACAAACTGGAAAGCTGTGAATCCAGGTTTTTGTGAAAAAAATGGAAGTTACGAAGTTACTCGCGCACCACCTGGAAGACCTTCGCGTACCACAGGTTGGAAACCCTGATCTGGAACATTTAGGAACTATTAGAAACAGAATGTCGTCAGGACAATGATCACTTTCTTTTTAAAATGTACTTCATAGTTCATACATGCAAGTTAGAAACACTGCTTATCGAAGGTAATCCTTTCCCAGCAAACGGTCAGACACGAACAGAGCATTGGCCTAATAGATAGGCATCATCAGCTCTTATTAAAATCGAACTCATGTTGGAAACTTTGGTATCTGTGTCTTTTGGTATTTGTGTTGAAGCATAAGTGTAACTGTGTTTTTAGTTTCTACTGTGTTCAAAGTATATACTTGGTTCAGTTTTCTGGAATATTTTTGTCTGTATATTTTATTTTGATACTTTATTGCATAGTTTGCTCTGACATTTTCGTAGACACCGCATTCAGTTAGCCGTCATGTTTACAATGGGCCATCATTGCGAAGTTCACTTTCTGAACTGTGACGCACTCATTTTCTTTGTACAAGATGTTCTTTTCTTTAACGTTTTTTCAGCCGCAATTTGGATACACTTTGTAGAGTGCAGTGATTTGTAGATATATGGGTTGGTTGCCTGTGTTTGTGCAAGGTGAAAGAATGAAGCTGGAGTTGATTCGAGGTACTTTGCGTCCATTCGGGTTAAGGAGAAGTGGAATGATAAGAAGTGGCTTTGCTTATGCTGTATGCAGTTGTGTTATTTGTGCAGTGCATGTAGCGCATTTATAAGTATCGCGGTCAGTGGTGACTCTAAGGGGGGGCCATGGCCCCCCAGATTTTTGGCTGGCCCCCCCGCTTGCCCCCCCAGTTTTTTGCTTAATTTCACGTTTATGTTCGCTTGACTGACCCACACAGCAGATAACTTTCGGCCA
>Ga0210059_1000265_pt1 | contig 59254 bp, 29 predicted proteins | sample Ectturendosymbi2_FD_188042 | JGI IMG/M metagenome (GOLD analysis project Ga0210059, IMG submission 188042) | Ecteinascidia turbinata endosymbiont from Florida, USA - Sample 2 (SPAdes) (version 2) | ecosystem: Host-associated > Tunicates > Ascidians > Unclassified | place: Key West, Florida... | reverse complement strand
TTCCTCTCTTGCGGCGGAGCAGGTCTGCTGTAAGATGATGGCTGCCACGTTTTCGGCTGAAAGAGGAAGGCAGATAGTGCTGAACTATACGCACAAGCCGTGAGCGCATTGCCATTTTTTGATAAAACGGATGGTGAAATTACTGCAAAACGCTTTAGTTTAGGGGTTTCCAACCTTTTTCTGACCATAAATAATGTATAAATATATTTCCTTTTTCTGACTTTCAGCATTTCGACTGATGAGAATGTAACCCTAAAATGTCTTATGAAAAAAAAATTTTGTAAAGTAACAAAAATTTCACTGATTTTTTAATAGAACTTTTAGAATTAAGAACTATACAGGTAGACTCCATTTTTATATGTCAAAGTTAATATATTTAGCAATAAGGATATCATGATTATTGACAATAATATTAACTTACGTGTGTATAAACATTTGGAAATAAATAATGCACAAATATATTTTCTCTTTTATTGCAAATCTTAAATGTACCCTTTCAGAATAGGCAAATGTACCCCTAGGGTTACATGCACCCCAAGTTGAGAACCCTCTGTTTAGTGGGTCAAAAACTTTCTGTGAAGCGAGCGTGTTGAGATGTGTCATCGAGCGCTTTGCTCTTTTCACGTCCTTGTCCATCTTTCTGCTGCCTGGCCACCAGCGTTCATTTACTTTGTTAATTCGCAGTAAGCAACAAGATTATGCAGTGTAGCGAGAGAACGTATTTCTTATTCTAAACTTTTGTCACAATGCGCCCTGCGATTTTATCTATCAAACTGACAATACCGAAAGTTGGGAGTTTCCTGGAGTAAAGTCAAGGTGGAAGAAAGGAAAACATCACGTTAAAATTACTGCAGCTCCATGAAGGAACACGAGCGGAACGTTGTTTCCAAATAATTTACAGCAATTTATCAACCGCTACTGAGCTTGCTTGCTGGCTAAACCTCTGCGGCAGCACGGATGTAACATAAACAAGATCCTGTAATTGTTACCTGCCAATTCACGTGTTATACGTAGACCATTATAGGGTCTTCTCCATCTGCAGATCACACACGTAGCCAGACCAGGCGTAGCCGCAATAAATATTTCAAAATCTGATTTACAATCTCGTAAATGTTTTCACGCGCGAAGGCAATGATTACATGCGTGCACAGGTAGACCCGTTCTTGCCAACATCCACGAGAGAGCCATGTTTTGCAAACGTCTGCAGAAACAGCAATAACGCTGCTCTTTTTAACCAAAAAAACTGGTCAAAAACGGTAGCAGTTGTGCTTGCTTTCGTGCTGTAGATTCACCTGATGTGTCAAAGACATGGTGGAAGCAATAAAGTCTCCTGCAGCCTGATACCATTAAGTTATTTGTTTATGCATCTGAATGCATACATTGACCGCTCGCAGCGTGCGGTATTTGTAAGTTATGTGTAAGTGTGTGGACGAACTACAGTAGGATGGTGGAGACAGCGGCACGAAGCGATGTTGTCAAGCACTAGTCTGATTTACAATCTCAGACTGCGTAGTACGGAATGTTTTGGTCTAATTTAGCGCAGCGTCTCAAAAGACAATTACAAGTTCGAATGGTTAAAACATTGGGCTCAGAAAGCTCTCGCAGATTCAGTGGTCAATTGGGTCAAATCGCACAACTGCTGTTCCCCAGCATGAATAATGACTGTAGTTTCAAAGCAGAGATTTCAGTTCATTCATGAAAAAAACGTTTGCAGCGAGGCACATACAAACTGTACCAATAATCTAATCGAAGTGACAACTGACAATTTGTGTAAGTATTTCGCGTTAGCGCACACTATCCGCGGTAAACCATCGTTACGCATCGCCACTTTACTCTTGGTGAGGACCTGAAAACGACTGGAACTCTATGCTACCATGCCAGCGCGTCATTGAGCAAGTCTGGAATTTCAATGTACATGTAACGATTAGTCATGAACCGTCGTCACAGTGAGGTGTGCAGTTAAGCATCCTCAATCTTACGTTAAGTACTGGCCGTGGAAAATGTGAATGATGACCTGGTCTGAAACAGTTTTGAGAGGTTTTGGTTTCAGGAGAATTGGTTAGTTTTGGCCCCTATCCTGAGCATACAGGTGTCGGTAAGACCACTGACACTGAAATATTATATAAAAATTCATCTTTTGTGCAGACTGAGGTAGACCTTAATTTTCGTTTGTTAATTTACAAGCAAACCTCTAGCATCACATTTGCAATTAAGCACGTGACATATTAGTTGCAAATAAGCGTTCACGGGCTGCCACCGGTAGCCTTAAAATGCGTACGTTCGCACAAGTTTGTAACGTCACTGTCGTTCTTTCATGCGTTTGCTTTCGGTTCCCTCTCACATATAACTCACCACGGACCCGGCAGTTGAGCCTTTTTTGTGAGCTATGTGGTACCCAAGACGCGGCTTCGTCGTTGGGAAAAATGTGTTTTAATCAGCGACCGAGAGTCATCACTGCGGCTTCCTACATGCATCATGGGAAATGGCAAAAAAAGTTGCCAACTTTCATCAGTCTTTGAATGTGGTTTCCACGTCCATCAACACGGAAGCCACGAACGTTTCAGAAGTGGCGACCAATCGATGTTGCGGAGCTGTGAGGACGGGACCAATCTTGATTTTTGATGTACGTGTGTGAGTTTGTGATCGTGGGTGTGGTTGAGGCGGTTCGAGCCATTTACGCAATGTGCTGCACGAAACATTGGCTAGCATTTTAACAAAATTCCTTATTCGGGAAAGTTTACATACGTTACTGGCATGTGAATAATTCTGCTGTTTTTTATAGGCTGTGGTGCAACTTCTAGTTGACTGGTGGCAGTTGACGCTTTCTATGCCAGAGCTTTTACTGACAAGGTCAGATGCGATTTTTTTTGTAAGACAAAGAGCCACTCTGACTAACATTCAAACACCATTGGCACAAGCTTGCAATATCGCAGCAACCTAGAGGAAAACATACTTTGAATGACAAGTGATTTACAACAGGCGTTTGATTCCCATTCAAAGCCCTTCGTGTTTTTAATGTTCTGCATGATTTTATGAAATTATCGGACTGCTTACGTGAGGAAACTATTGAAAATTATAAAATAAATGTTGCAGCTCTGAAATAAATCTGCAAAAGCTTTTTGCGAAAGATTAAACCAAACGACAGAACAAGGCTTGAAATCAACAATTCAATTTCACAATTGAACCATTATCCGGTTACTGATTTTTCAACACAAGAGAAACAAAAACATATGTGTAATTTGATCCATGCATTCCCACACCCGCTGCTTTCCGACTTACCATAGGTGCGTTTACAGTAGAGGTGCAGCTGGGTTTCGACGGAGGAGGGTTGTAACTTTGCGTAGGTTTTGGAGCGGCAGGAGGGCTGGTTGTTTGCTTCGCACCCGGCCTGCACAACAAGCAAACGGTCAACGCAGGTAAGCTACTGCCGAACAACGTTCGCCTAACGTTCTTCATAAGTTCAAAAAGGATCCACAGCGCAGCACGCACATACCACGCAGGTAATCGTGTCTCATAAGAATTTTTTGAAACCACAGTACGATGACAACAGTAACTGCTAGTTGTCGCCGACTGCTCCAGCCCGGGTCAGGGACAGATTTAGGAACGCTGGGCCCTAGGTCATCTTAGTTTTTGGGGCTTCGCGTAGGTGTGTCCTATTTGGTCGCTTGTCTTAAAACCATGAAAGTATGCCCTCTTGTGTGTAGTGCCCCTTCAAAATATATCTATTGTGATGCCGACTTTGGTTCTACGCATGCTTTAGATATTCATCAGAAATTAAAGCCTTTCTTACATTCTTCTCAAGAACAAACGGCAATGCGATCTTTTCTTGGAATTTATAGCTCTTTCGTGTAGTTCAGAAGTTCTCTTCGTTGAATTTCCGTGATTTCTAGCGATTTTTGTAGGTTTATTTTTCTGGTATATACATTTTCATGCAGGACCGTGTTGCCGCCCTCAGAAATATCCTCTAGTTGTTGATCTGATGAGCTGTACGTAAATTCGTTTGTTATAGTCACCGCATATTTTATGGACCAAACAAGCACAATCCATTCAGTGGACACAGGGTTTATTTACGCCGTTTTTAAGTTGTCATTTTCCAATCAACAGAAAATATAGTGTTTTGATCCACCATGCCATAGGATGATGGTACACATCATGAAGACAAGTTTCTTGCACAGCAAAGTATTTTTTGCAACACCCACCGCCTCAGTTAACCATATGAAGTAAGCCCAAACTACTGTGGACACATTTCTCCAAGTAAAATTCACGAGACGCTGTTCTACCTGGTTTAATTAACATTTAGAGCTTCAACAAGCAAGCTCTATATACTGGCTATCTAGTTGGAAACAACCAAATGTAGATCCGCATTAAACACGCTATAATTTTGCCTTCTATGGCTCATTATTTTAGAAACAGTGCAATTTAGAAATCGTTCACTACTAGAGACCACCGTGCTGCAGTGGCTGGGGTTCTAGTTCTAGACGTTTGTTTTTTCGCTCGTTTCAAAGTAAATAGTGAAGTTATGCCTCTGCGCAGTTTCGCAAATTTTAATGAGCCGTCATAGGAAAGTTTCGCGGGGCCCCAAAATCGCGGGGTCCTAGGCCATGGCCTATGCGTAAATCTGTCACTAGCCCGGGCCCACGTTTTTTTTTCAGTCCGAGCTCGAAGAGAGCAAACCGAAATTTAGCTGGGACTAGGAAATGAAACAAGTACGCTCAAACGGCTGTATTTTTAAAAATATGCTTCATTACGGGACAAGATTTAGTGCTTCTTTCCTGCATCGCTTCAGACCTCATGTCGCGAAATAGCCATCCACTGTTCACAGTGCGCTTGTTTCACCAGCTTGCTGTTGCTTTGCGCAAGGTTTTAACGCAAGCTTGTGAGCGGTTTGTAGCAAAAAAAACACAATTTTCCTTGGGAATAGAACGCGCATGGGGTGGGACAGTGGATTTGTAACTTGATCCATGTCTCATCAATAGTAATTTTATGTCATGTAACAGGAATTTTCTGAAGTTCAATACCATTATAAAATGCTCGCAGTACAGTAGGTGTTGCACGTAAAGCGTCAGTGTCGTGGCGCAGTGATGTGGAGCCCCCGAGAATAACGCCTTTGGGCCCGTTTTTTGGTGAAAACTGAAAAAGGGTGACCCAGTTTTTATTGGATCGCCGAACTGGAAAATTTGAGGTTAGCTACGCAGAAGATAAAAATTAGTCATGCGCATACTATAAAGCACTTTAGCAGTTACGTGGGAGTCTCATGGGATGGGACAGTCACAAGTGTCCCATGGACAAGCCTGCAAAACCCTTAGGTTGAAACATCCCCGCGGATTCTTGAGGTGTAGCACCATGGTGTACCATTGCGAAGTATTCGCCTACAGTATCATTAAAAGATCGGCTTCTTTCAATGACGGCAATTTGCTGAAACTCATTTCTACCCGTGCCGTTTTCGTCGTCATCCTCAAATTTGTAATTGTTGCACACAACGACGATAAGAGCCGGCCGGTTCTCCGCTAAGCCGATGCAAGCTTCGCCGTACTACACCTTGACTACACAAACCACTTCAGCAAATACTGATTCAAGCATTTGAAAGACCGCATCGCGCACGAATGCAGCAAGCCTCTGGGCCTTGCTCTATCTCACAAACATTAGGTCGTTACGACGCGGCGTAAATGGACGAAAGGCGGAGACTTTCGGCTTGACAACCGCAGTTAATCCACTACGTCGGCACTGAGAAGGCACGATGCAAACGCAACGGAGTTTCTGACCAACGACGAACTACCTATCGGGCGATCTAAAGTTTCTAAACACCCGACAAGGAACAGAGGTGAACCCGCTGCATTGTGACCTTTAATGGTATTGTCATGGCTGTGCCTGAGCCAATGCGTTGGCAGTTGTTGCGTTCAAGTTAGAATAACCTTAAAAGGCAGATAGGCACGTGAACGGCATGAATACACGAGTAACATTACCCTTCCACTGTCAATGACAAAGTGGTAGTCGAGTTCTTGACATGATTTTGAGCTTCCAAGTGTGAGAGGCTGCTTGCATCCTGTCCATTTATTGCAGCAATCACATCTCCGGGTCTCAATTGCGCTTTTTCCGCTTTGCCACCAGGTGTTACCTGAGTTTAAATGCAACCAGTTAAAATAAAAGGTTAAATGCGAATGTTACAGAGTCATAAACACCGTAGCAAACGAAGTGGTTAGCGATGTAAAACTTGCAAGTAAATGCCTTCGACTGCGGTTGTCACGGGAAAGGACATGAGTACATAGTCCTATCAAACACAGATACATGTTTGACTATATCTGTTTCCGGTAAAACTTAATCAAGCACAGTAATTGGATGTCAACGACTCGCATACGTTTTTTTTTCGCTGGAACATTTCGGCCATTTTTTGCTGAGACGTTTTGGTCACTGAAATATTTCGGTCATTTGTCTCACAGTTGTATTAAAACTCGACATAACAGTGTTTTTTAGCCTATATTTTCAAACATTCTGAGCGAAATGACTTAATTATTTTCGGTAATTTCAAAAACGTTTCGGTCTATGACCGAAAAAAACAGCGTCACAGGACTAGAAATTTTGAAGAAACAAGTGCTTAGATTCAGCCTCGTCACGACCAATAAAACGAGTACTCGTGGCGCACCAATTTCTCAAGTTTCCAAAGACGAGATGACCTACACCAGTGATTCCCAACGGGGCATACGCCCCACAGTGGGGCAATATGATTTTTAGGGGGACAATGTGCGAATAATCTCTAATGGGTTCTTCCACGTAAATAGGAGTTCGCTATTCAAATAACAGAATCTACATGTCCCAGAGGGGACATCACGACTTTGGACACATTATGTCGCGCATAGCCAAAAAATGTTGGGAAACACTGACGTACACCATTTACATGCGGTCATAAAGTAGTCGACATTTCTTCGCTTCACAAAGAAATTACGCAAAAGCAAACATTTGTAATGACACGATCACCTCACAATTATCATGCTTAAGTGATGATGATGAACGTTGAAAAGACCACATGCCAGCAGTCTTCAATCAATTAAAATACAAAATGGCTTTAACTAAAGCTGTTGGTTGTTTTGCAGTGAGTAGGGTGGTCCTGTTACCTTGTTGCGAGGTACAAACTGCTGCTTGACTTGTCGGTCGAAGGAATAAAACCGGTATTTCTCAACATACATTATTTCGTGCAGTGGTAAAGCTGTTCTACATTTCTCCGCACCGCTTAACATCACGCCACACCAGACAATTAAAAGCTGTTACTTCAGGAGACCAGAGTGAAGTAAAGCGGGGATGCACGCTTACACAGTTCACATTAGCATTACCAGATCTCGCGTCCATTGATGCTTACGCTGCTATACAAGACGAAAAAAGTTTTCCATTGAAACTTTCGGAAACGGAAATGCCTGATAGCAAGGAGCAATATTCATACAACTTAGGTCTTGTCGCCGAATGTTCTGGGCAAAGCAAACCGCTCAACAACTCTGAAAGCGCAATGCTATCGAGTTGAACATCGCTTCCTAGTCATCTAACCAAAGCCGGAAAACTTGCGAAACGCACTTAAAAAATTGCTTTTTTAACACGCCCACTGTGAAATAGAAATATATGCAAGAGCTTTTCACGAATAGTGTTAATCGTATAAAGGTTTTGTCAGACGCTATACCACAGCGAGAAATTGTGCTCAATCACACAAGTGTGCTTTCAAGTGGGCTTGCAGTGCAAGGCTTAAACATGACATTTGTTTTCTATTACTTGTGCATGTATCGAAAAGATAACTGGACCTTCGGCTCGTCGGAAGAAATTTGATACAATATGAAATCAAGCATTTGCCAAAAAAATAAACCTTGTTCTCAATCATTCATTACATGTCACAGTTGAAAATAATCTGCTTGTTTGGCTGTAACTGGTCAAAAACCATGACTGCGAAGCAATGCTGCAGACTAAATTTCTCTCATACGTAGCGACGGTCTGAAGCTGTTAATCAGACATTAAATGAGAGTCCAGTGACCAGCAACGGGAAAACCATTTTCGATTTAACTCTTCGTTACGTCTCATGCCAGTGAACTCAAGAACAGGGGACTCAAACTCAAATTGCTCCGGGGCCAAATGAGTACTTATAAAGTAAACCGAGGACCGCATTATGACTACTCGAGGGCCATATCATTATGACGCTGACGCAACAATGGCGGTGCCCGAACCTCATTAGCTACTACATTTGCATCTTAATTCTTGCGAAAGGTATCATGAGTTATGGGCAAATCATTTTATCCATCTCTACGTTCGTTTGAAAGGAGCATGTTCACTCGCTGGCCAAGTACTTTTATAGACTGGTGAATGAACTAAATTACTTAAATGTTAATCGTTTGTAAATTGAAAAGCATCGCGGGCCGTTCAAAAAGCCCTCGCGGGCCACGTGTTTGAGACCCTTGCTCTACTAGAACAAAACTCGCAGATCGATAAACGCGTCTGGAACACGCGAAATAAAAGCAACACGCAGACCCATGTGTGACGACGATGGGAGTGGCTGCTGATGTCACACAAGTGCGATCCGAAGCAACAACGTACAGAGCACATGCGAACAATGTACGAGACCACAAACACCGCAGCAGAGATTTATTGAAAGTGATAAAGAGAGTGCCTGCGCCTCGACCGCACGCACTTCGCCCTCCATTACGGGTGTTCCGATTGCAAGGCAGCCCAAGATGACTTCGCGGTAATCTCCATCACAAGGACTTGAGAACTTCCTGTAGCTTTCCCAGCGCCGTGCGTCACGCAAGACTAATTCATAGTACTAATTTATAACGTCCTTGTGTGACTCGGTCCAAAGGAGAACTCCAGACCAACCAGCAACGAAGCGAACGCACTGGCCTCCTCCGGCCGGTCTCAACACACGTGGTTGATTACGACATGAGAAGGACAGCAAATGTTTCTGATCACGAATACACTAGGTATGCGCGCAATGACAATCACACAGAGAATATGCCGGAGACTTTCGGGAATCGGGGGCCCCAGCGCAAGTGTATCGGACTGGTCTTGTAGTCGTGCTTTTCAGACTAACCGAGGAATTACTTCTTTTCTATCATAATACAGATATTGCAGCTTTGGTACCAGTTTCGATATATGCCCTCACGACTTTTCGGCCAACAAAATACACTTGCCCCATTTAGCAGTGTCCGCTACCGCAGCATGGCAAGCTTTTCCGGTGGTCTCCGACCCTCCGCTTGTACTGTACTTCAAACGTTGCACCCAGATAAATGCTGGAGCGGGCCGTGAAACGTAGTAGTCCAGAGCAGATGTTCCTAACCTTTCTCTAACCACGCACCCATTTACAATTTTGACAGGTTAACATGCACCCCTAAAATTTCTTACGCCAAAAAGGCTGAGTAAAATAAAAATCCACTGAACATTTAATGGAACTTTTAGATTTTCAGAACGAAAGGTGGACTCCGCTTTGTGTCTCAAAGTGAATTTGTGGCGGCTGTATGAAATACAAACTAAAAGTAAAATATTAAAAATGAGCCTGGACCTTAAATGTACCCCTTCAGATAGGCAAATGTACCCCTGGGGGTGCATGTACCCCAGGTTGAGAACCCTGGTCTAGAGCAACCTACGTGATTGCAGGCTAAGTTTCCTCAACCATCGAAAAACAACATTGTAACAAAATGATATGAGACATCTGATATATTTCATTTTGTATCGCGAGGAAAAGAAGACGAAAAACTGAAACAAACAGTGCGCTACACACGGAGTGTGGTTCTGTTCTAAGTATGGCAATCATAAAAAATTACGCGACATTTGATGGTGATTACAACTCATAACCGATCCAAAAGTTGCTACAACTTCATAGACTACCACAGTGTGGATTACTTTAACCTTTCATGATACGCAAACAACAACAAACGTTGTATGTCACGCATTGTCTAATGTACGCAAATTCTTTGTTCATACCGTTGGCGTTTTGTTGATGTTACAATCTAATGGTAAGTACGTAAAGTGTGACACTGTAAGATCGAAAATCTTTGATGATATAATCGCATTCAATGGTTCGATTATAATTTTCAACCTAAATTTTCAATGGCGAAAAATCATTTGCAAGAGACATTCAATATTTTTCGGACAACTTAATGTTTTTCTCGGAAAACTAGCGCAAAGATCGCTAGATTTGGCGAAGTCGACAATAAAGTTGAAAACTCTCCTATCCATCTGGGATGCCAAAAACTATGGATAAGTTATGCCATGAATGTATGTGATAGAAGAGTTCATGTTTTGTTGATGCCTTACAATGTTTACTATTCAAATGTCTAATTTCAATCGGCCTGGATTTTCAAAATGTTCATTAATAAATTACGATGCATTCACTCCAATATAAAAAAAGAATTTTCGACTTAGACTAGACCCAAGTCTTGATCTTGAGTTATACCATTTTGCTTTGAAAATCTACGAATGAGATCGGTGGCACCAAGGGAAAGCTGGTTTGCAAAAAGTCTTGATAATCCCCAAAAAATAAATAATGAGAATTTTACTTGTCAAGCGGCAACATGAGCTATATCCCTGCTCGTTGTGTAAAACTTGCTGAGCATTTGTGCCAAGCTCGGTGTTTCTCAATATGCGTGCTGCGAGAATGTTTTATTTTTGCCGCCAATATTTCAGAAATATTTACTGTGTTGCATGGAATTGTGCCGCCAAAATGTTTAGTTTTTTGTAGTGTGCTGCAGCTTGAAAAGGTTGAGCATCACGGGCCAAGAGGGACATGACTCTCACAGCTCTTCTGCCACCCGAATTATACAGGAATGTTGCTGGTTTTGACCAAATTAACGCGTAACAAAATCCAACTTTCGCTAGCGAACGCAGTTGGAATTACACGCATCTGCTCGCTTCTGAATGTGTATCAATTGCTTGCCGGTTCGCAGTGACCCAGACATCTTTCGCAATCTTTCGTGAGTGACGACAGTTAAACTACCGCCAGTGGATGTTTTCGAATCGCCGCACGAGACTTGCCAAATATGGTCACATGCGCGTTCGAGCGGAACCATATGAATGCGGGTTGTCGTACTGCAATCAAAGCATGACAGCCGTCACAGTTTTTGACAACAGCCGTTTCATGTGAGCATAAAACTCCACACCTATTTTTTCTGCAGCAGTGTTTCTGCGTACTAAGACAATCCAACATGCAGCGTGCTGTCGGTAAAATGAAGGTCAGTACCAGCTGTGTAGGCGTTGACGTGCCTATTTCCAACCCTGCAGCGGGGTTTACCTTTTATGTCTATAGAGAGAAGAAAATGCTCAAACGTCGACCATTCATGTACGTGAAAATCGCGTTCGGCTGGTGGCTACACAAATTGTCTACTAGGTTCCAGCGAAACTTCGAGAAATGCGAATGCGCAACGTACAGAAGTTCACTTAAATACTCTTGAAAGTCCAAGTCAAAATTTGGTGCATCTTACAGCTGCACGACTGAACGTGAAAATAATTAGAGGAGTGCAAGTTTGCTTAAACAAACAAACAAAATCCTGTTTCTCAAGAAAACAAGGTTTGTAGAAAGCTTAAAATGATACCCCGTTGATTTAAAAAATCAACATTTTTTGCTTTCGTTCAAACAACATGAAAGATGTATTATGCCATTTGCACAGTGTGCAAAAACCAAACTGAAGGACAAATTGTTGGACAAAGAATCAGGGGCGGATTCAGCCAGTGATTAAGGTTGTGGGGGATTTCAGTAGTATTTGGTAGTGGAGTGTCATTGCGGGTTCACTACCGTAAGAGAGATGAAGTATACTTCACAACACTGCTGTGACAAAACAATGGACGACAAAACAGCCTTATATCTTGAATGCTGTTTTCCGAATTGTACAAAATTATAGTGAATACAGTTACCCTCGCAGGTTTCACGGGAGGGATCGCCCCAGTCGTCCCCCTTGGATCCGCCTCTGCAAGAATTGTAATGGCACCAACAAAATACTTTCCGGGCACAAAATATATACTCAGTACTAACAATCTTTCAGGAGAAAGCAGCATTTCACGAACATAAGTCACTGTGCGTTACCAGCTTGAACAGGCATCTTTATCAGCTCATGTTTCGAAATGTGATCTATTGAACTACGATGACAAAATGCAATGACTTACATACTCCACACTCCTTCATCAAACCTATAAAAACTTCTCAAGTAAGCCAATCGCAGCAAGTTCTGATTAACGTGAACAATCCAGATTTACCTTTTACGGAATTAAGGAACATTCAAAGCGCCAGCTACATCAACGCTTCATTTTTCCTTCAAATTAACAGCCAGGCTTACCTTCGAAATAGCAAGGTTGGCATGAAAATCGCTTCCTCCAACCAGTCGAAAACCCCATGGACTGCCTCCAACAAGTGTAACCACACGCGGCATTGCAGAACCACAAAACTGTTTAAAATCAAACTTCAAAAGACTATTATTCGTTTTCTGCGAATCGACCAATAGCGACAGAAGCACAATTAGTTGGGAAGCTTTGCCCAATTTTAGCCGTTAAGCCCTTTCCGGTTATCTAGCAACTGACACCTGACCTAGTTTTTCAGAAATCATTAGAATTTAACTTTGTCTCCAATGAGCTGCTCAACATGGATGTCGCGAAAAAGCATAAAACCTGCTTTCAAAAGCAGTACTGACAGCGCACAATCGCAAATGCCAAACCACTTACGAAACAACTGTCGGAGGCAAACTGCTTGTTTGGTAAGAACTGCTCTGCAACTGTTAGCCCATCACATATCTCGGGTACGCAGAATGCACATTTTCCGGTAGCGACATAACGTGTGACACCACATAAACAGTACGCATCATACCACTACGACATCGTTTCACTGACGACTCCACGGAACGCAGTGACTGAAGCAGCGTATAGGTGCGTTGTTGGGTCACTCTGTTTATTCAGCCAAAGGGAAAAAGGCGTCAGCGCAGAGCTCGAAACCGACTGCGTCGAAGTGTAAACGAGAACTATCTGCTTAACACGACTATCGCATTTGTACCAATATCATTAATTTGACCACGGGCACGGGATAGGGCACGCGTAGCTATACAGCACTGCAGCATATATATTTTACAAAATGCCTATCGCTTAGTGCAAGGTATTTGGAATACCAAGTGTCGAACAATGCAAACCACGAATGTAAAACGAAATGCATACTGCTCGTACGTAACGCAATCCGTTAGGGGTCACTCTTTCATGTTTAAAGTATTTTTTACCATCACTGAAGTACGGTAATTTAACTTATCCAGAGTTGCAATTTAACTTAACCAGAGGTGCTTGCACTCACGCAACACATATTAATTACATTATCTGTTTATGCCACGCCGTGGTTCCTTCAATGATCGGTTGAAAAATGCGCAAGCGGAGACCATTATTATATTTTTAACATTTTCAATGTTTCAGAGTTATCCCCAACCAGTAATGTGGTTAGTCCGTAGCAGTAAAACATACTGTGTCTTGTGCTCACGAACGCCATCGTTGTAAATACTTGAACTTGACAAGAGTGAAAGTACGAAAGTACATTAAGAATGCGCAATAATTGGATTTGACGATGTCCAATTCCACCCTATTATAAAAATAAAGCTAGTGCCAGCTTACTCAACAATCTGATTTTTTGTCAAAGCATATTTGACCCTATGGGCAGGGACGCATTTAGGGAGCGTGGGGCCCTAGGCCATATTAGCTTTTGGGGTCCCACGCGGGAGTGACCTATTTTGTCATTGTCTGAAAAGTGTGAAAGTATACCCCTCTTATGTGTAGTGCCCCCTCAACGGCACCTTAGGGTGCCATTAACAATACCAAGGGATGCCGCGAGCTGTTACGTTTTTCAATATATCATTGAAAAGATATTTTCAAAATGTCGGCAATAGCTCAGTGGTAAAGCGTCCGCCTCTCAATTGGAAGGTTGGGTGTTAGATCCACAGCCACTGAGTGAATTGCCGTACCCCTCCTTGGGCAAGAGCGTTCACCTCAACTGCCGTCACCAAACTTAACAAAAAAAAACTCTTTCAAAGAGCACTTTCTTACTTGATGTTCAATGGTCCACTGACAAAAAGCTCGCAACAACGCCAGACCGGCAGTCACTGCAGATCTCCGATGAAAAGCAGTATTGTCATTCTTATATTGCGCAGCAAACAATATCGTGTTGTTACTGCAGGCTACTAGTAAGAGTCTAGACGTTTGCATTTTCGCTCGTTTCAAAGTAAATTGTGAATTTATGCCTCTGCGTAGTTTCGCAAATTTGAATTTAGTAATGAGTAGTTATAGGAAGGAGTTGCGCCGGGCCACAAAAGCGCGGGGCCATAGGCCATGGCCTATTTGGTCTATGCGTAAATCCGTCACTGCCTATGGGGAGATTTCAAAATCTATGCTGCTTGTTGGTTTCTGACGAAAATCGAAAGCGATTTTGCAACATTGATCAGTTCGAAAAACTTTGACTAATCATTGTGCAGCTTCCTCAATTCACACCAAAGGATCCATTAAACCAAAGTCAAGCTTTAACTTTAAAGTACAGTATACTGTATTACTGCGTTTGAAACCAAACTGGAGATTTGAAGCACCATTTTAATGGCACGGCAAGTTACAGTGAAAGTGATCTCATAATAAGATCTCATTAAAACTGCTATAATCGTAAAATGTTTGTCTGGATATGTAAGAAGAGAGGTATCATTTCATCTTGGTTTACTTTTTCAAGCAATTTAAAACTGAAAATAAACACCAGTTAGTTTTCTGTTGGAACAATAAAATATAGGGATTGATACTTATTATAGAATTAGAATTTTCATTGGCAGCTTCACTGGTTTAATCGGCAACAAACCAAAATTTAACCTCGGCAGTTACTGTTTATAGTACCCCTGAAAACGCATAATCTCCATCAGTTCTGTTATCTATCAGCATGTTTCTATTGACGTGTGGAAGTGCCGAGCGGAACGTTGGAAGATGTGTTTGTAATATCAGCAGTGCTGTCTTCATTACTCTCAGTTGCATCATCCGTTCTGACGTTGCAAGCACTTTGAGTGAGTGCCTCGCGCCAAACCGTTTCTTCAGTTGCCTCCCTTTTTTCTGAAAGTGGAAACAACGGACGCTCCACTTCCCACCACAGCTGGGGAGCCAGAGCCCGGATCTGGAGCGCTGAAGCCGGGCATCTTGTAAGGGGCCGCAGCTCAGAACCCTTTAACGACCGCGCCGGCCTACATATAGGCCGGTACTCTTTTAGCCATAACTCGCAAACTGCAGCAGCCAGAGAGGTGTTCAAACCCTCTACGGATTCAGCACGTCTTCTAGTTCCGACTCAAAAAAAAATTTTCAGTTTTGGGTTTTGGGTTCTCTTGGGGGGACGTCACAAGTGGGGGTGCGTTTTTATGGCCTACTTTACCCGGCCCTGGACGCTAATCCAATGGGACAATATTTTGCATCAAGTTTTGTTTGGAAAATATACTATCATCCGAATCTTTAGAGCCCTTGATTGGCTTTCTCGCATATCTGGAGCCAAAATTATGACACAAAAACCAAAAAATGGTCAAAATTATACCCCTACAAACACTAACCTGGGGTGTTTAACACCCCGTTTGTATATGGCAATAACTCGCCGCTAGAATGGGCTAGAGAGCTGTTCAAGCCCTCTAAAAACTCGTGAAGACCTGTAGTTTAGACTGCAGAAAAAAATTAGACTGCAGAAAAAAATTAGACTGCAGAAAAAAAAATTAGCTTGAGAACTCAGTTTTTTTGTTGATGTTCGCATAATGAGAGGATTTTTATGCATATTTATCTACATTTGGATGATGACATCACCCCTGGGAGTCGAACAGTCGAGCGGATTTTGTGGCTCAAAGTTTTTTTTCGGATTCTACGCTACAATGCGAGCTTTCAGAGGGTTTGATGGACTTTCTAGCATTTCTGGTTCAAAAGTTATGGCAAAATAAGCAGAAACTAATTAGGGAAATCCCCTGAAATTACTCAGCATATTTCCCAATGATTTGGAGTCTTCTGGTCCTAACTTGGGCATTAGAAACGCCAGGAAGTCGATCTAGGGCTCTAAAGCTTCATATCTCAGTCTAGAATACAACCAAACTTTGAACCACGATTTTTGCTCATTGTCCGGGTGATGACGTCATGAAAGAATAACCAATAAAAGCAAAACCTACCCTCTTTCTGACGACACCCACCGAAAACCCCAAACCCAAATCTCAAAAGTTTTTCTTTCAGTGCAAACGACAAGACTTCGCGAGTCTTTCGAGGGTTCGAATAGCTCGCTATCATGTTCTAGCGGCGAGTTATCACTATCACGCAAGCCGCCAGTGGAAGACTCAATGCATTTTCTGCAATTTTCTGATTTTGGGGTAAAATGGTTTTTTTGGGCCATAACTTTGGTTCCAGACATGCTAGAAGGTCAATCAAGGACTCTATAGACGCGGCTCATCGTGTAGTTCCCAAACAAAATTGGAGCCAAAAAATGGCTCTTTGGATTGGCGCCGAGGGCCCGTCAAAGTTGGTAAAAAATTCAAAAACATACTCTCTTTCTGACGTCACCAATAGAAAAACCCACACTCAAATCACATAATTTTTTTAAATTGAAACTAGAAGACTTGCCACATCTGTAGAGGGTTCGAACAGCTCTCTAGGTATAGAGGCTGACGAGTTATTGCCAAAAATGTGCCAACCTATGTATAGGCCGGCGCGGTCCTTAAAGGATTTTGGAGCTACCTCTCAAATAGCCACAGCTCCAGCTTCGGCTCCGGGTGTCCTCCTAGATACTAACCGTTTTGCCAAATTTACTAAAAGCTAGAATTTACCGAAAACGATGCTCTTCATAGCACAAATAAGCCTGGTTGTTACGATTTACGACACTAGACTGCAACAATGGATCTGCGAGTCTCGGATGTTTCCGTGATTCGATCATCGCCAAGGCTGTGGCATCTTAAGTGGACAGGCGTGATGTTGCTTGTACAAGCAAGAAAAACGTTGTAAACTACCACAACATCTTACTTTCTGACCAGAATTATCAAACCGGATCTCTAGTAGTGTAGCGATCTGAAAAAGAACTAAGCTGTAATCAGTACGTACTAATATCCTATAATCAGTACATACATAATATACACTGCGCAATCAGGGCCGGCCTTTAGCCGATTGCTTCCAATCGGGCCCCGCGCCGAAGGGGGCCCCGCGCTACACCTACTAACCTAGGCAAAGTTACACTTTCTGTTGAAGCTGCGCGTGTTGCGCCAGCGCGGGCCGCGGGACCCACAGATTTTTATGCGTGGGGCCAGTTGTCAACGAGAATCAAAGTGAACTGCGCGGTTTTTTAACATCCCCATTTATCATAATTCGTTCTGGAATCGTAACAGTGGTCCTTGTTTTTCGATTTGTGGATTAGTCTTTTCAATACCAGCTAGTTAAGGCCGAGAGGGTTTAAATTTTGAAGCTGTTTTCTGTTTCACTTGTATGTATTTCGTACTTAGCAGTTTTTTTCTGTTGCAACAGTTTCTGTCACTTGTCTTCTGAAAGTTAAGATTAGTTTGTAATTGCAAATATGTGCTGCTTAGTCGGTCTTTTATTAGCGTTATGCATTTTCCCTTGTACAGATCTTATAAGGCAGACGGTTTTCCTATTTTGTTTGTTGATCTCAAGATGTACAATTGACTATCTCAGTTGCCCTGGCATCCGAAGTGAGGAACTTTCTAAGCTGAAACTAATCCAAATCTATTTGATATCATCAATCCAGCGAGAGCGCCTAAATTGTTTTACGATTGTGTCCATTGAATCCGAAATTAGCAGAGACTTAAACTTGGTCAAAGTTCTGAAGAACATTGCTAATGCTAAAGCACGAAGAATAAGTTTCTCTTAGCAAATGCATTTTGTGTGTCGTAGGCTACAATAGCGTAAAGCAGGTCTGTGGAGCCGGAGCTTGAAATTTCAGGCTCCGGGTCTGGCTCCAGGCGTCTAAAGTTTTTGGCTCGAGCTCCGACTCCAAAATGATTTGGTCCATTGTAAACTGAAAAACATTGTCCTATTCGTACAATTGCATTATTACACCAGCATAGACGAGATGTCGGGAAATATGTATATTTTGTGGATAGTGGGAAATGTGCAAAAATTTTGAGAAACACTGATTTGCACACAGGACCGGCCCTAGCAGATGCGGGGCCCAATGCAAGACCTAGGCGCAGGCCCCTCTGAGCAGTGATCAATCCATAAAGAGTGGGACATGGTGGAACGCAGATATAACGTCCTAGCATTAGAATTGAGCACGCTTGATAACATTCAATGATTAGAGGAAATTCACCATTCTTTCAAACGAGATAATTGTTTAGTAACAATCAGATTTGTAAGCCGTTTCTACAATTCTCGAGTGCAAGGAGTATCTGGTAAAAATGAACAACCTGCCCAAACAGCATGGCGCGGAGCCCCCATAGGCGCGGGGCCCAATGCAGCTGCATCGGCTTAAGGCTGGCCCTGTCTACGCATAAACGAATTTTAGGGCTGGAAAGATTTTTCCAGGGGATGGGCGGAACAATGGTTTAATTTTATTTTACCAACTCGGCACTAAAAGAAAAACATTTTTCAAATTTCAAAATCCAGGGGATACAAGGCCCGCTTGCACCGCCCTTCCGACGCCAATGCAAACGAGGGTAATTGTGTAAACGTACGGCAAAACACTCTCGTCCCGCAATAAGTTAACTCGCTTGCCCCACAAACCTGGGCTGTGTGTAAACGGAACCCAAATTTCAAGCTCCGGCTCTGGCTCCACCATGTAAAAGCTTTTGCTTGGGCTCCAGCTGCAATCATCCAAAATTTCTTGGGCTCGGGCTACGACTCCACAGCCCATCTCTCTGTTTCATTCGGCTTTGCCATATTTTGCAGCACTATAATACAATGTTGCACTGCGGCTTTGTGTGATGACCTGTTGTCACGTTTTTCGTTTGTTGATGTTTTGTTGCTAAGCTGTTATATCTTATATTTTCCGGCAGATTATATTAAGCAGTTTTGCTAATTTCATTTAACACATGGCCAAGTGGCCTGCCGCACACCGCGGTATGTACCTGGCCGGAGTGGGTATTGAGTACAGCAACTCATGGATTTATTAATTGTTACGGAGATACCCGTGGAATGGACATGGAAAGTCTTTGCTGGAGACATTAAAGTGGGGGATATGCCCCCAGACACCCCTAGCTTGGCATTACCCTTTTCTGGCCTCGCTTTTTCATATAACTCATGATTTCTATGATTATGACTTGATGCCCTCCTCAAAAAATTCTGCACACACCACTGAGTGGGGCCCCACAAAAGTGCTTCCAATCGGGCCCCGGACTTGCCAAGGCCGGCCCTGTGAGCAATGTACACGTCGAGCCTTTAGTGGAAACTTTGCAGCTGACCAAGTGATGCCGGCATATATCCATCACACTCATCGTTGCATGGAATATACGCAGACGCAGAACCGTCGCCAGATAGTCTTCAATAAGGGGGCTTTACCATTGTGCAGGGGGCTTGACATTAAAAATTTGATAAACACTCCACTGATTTATCGTGTTTCATATTTCAATTTGTGGGGCTTGGTGCATTTTGTGGGGGTATAAGCCCACAAATCTCCGGTAGCGCCGGGACCGCGTAGACTTCGACTGCAAGCAACGTCACGCTCATGCAAATACCTAATCAAGTCTTGCGAAAGAAAAGCAGACTCTCTGTCCAGTAGCGTAGCCAGCCCAAAAATTTGGGGACGGTCAAAAAATTTAGGGGGCCAAAATGTTTGATTTTAGGCAAATAACACTATTTTGTTTGCGATACCGCCTCTCAAAACACAAAATGAATATACGTTCTAAATATTTGGGGGATACGGTTCCCTAGGCCCCTCTGGCGACGCCTATATCTCCGTCTGAGTGAATATAGGCGGCATAACAAATACAACGAGCAGTTGCCTTAAACACGCAGTCACCAACTGTGCATTTACACTGGAGCAAGGAAAGGTGAAAGGAAAGAGCAAATATTCGTCGACAATCGTTGAAAGATGATGTTTTATTGAAACTGACGCCAAAGGGCCTTTAAAAATCAGTACTAAGTCTTCGAAAGGCTGTGTTGCGTTGACAAGCTGGTCAGCTGGCGCCTTGGAAATTAGGCTTTACGGTGCTGCACACGTGACAACTCTCGAAAACTTTCCGAACATGTAGAAACCTAGCTACTTTTACACCAACGGTCACACAAGAAGCAAGTATTTTGAAGAGAAGAACAATATCACTGTTACTAAAGTCTACATTGGCGGCCACCTATAGCTGGCTGCCAAGTCATGGTTTCTGCTCAGAACCTTTGTGTCTATGCCTACAGCATTAAGTCAACACCTTTCGCTGTGGGCGTTAGACTCCAGTATAAGTGTGAGCATATATGATTTGGAGTGGCAGTTACAGACATATCGATGAATTGATCAAAAAGAAAGCACCAGAATCATCCATTTGTTCTTGGCAGACGATTTGGTGCTTCTTGAATCGTCTGAACAAGGCCTCCAACCCATACGTTATCGGTTGACAATTGCGTACAAATAAACGTGAATGAAAATTATAACTGACAACAGATTTTTGCCACTAAATCCGTCGTTCTAGCACTTTATCTCAATCCGCCATTGTAGAAACCCAATCCAGTGCACCTAGCAACTAAGGGATGAAACACTGCAGCCGTTGGAGAAGTTCAATTCACAAGCGATGGTTTAGGTCAATGGTTCTTAACCGGGGGGAACGCTGGCCCGTAACCAGCTTGGGACACCAAGGGGCGAATAATTTTCTGAGAGGGGTCCTAACTTTTTAAACTATGTCCAACACATTTTTCCAGGGGGTCGAAAAATTTTGAAGGAGGTGAAGTACACCTGCGCCCCTCTCGTTACAGGCCTGGGTGACGCCTGGCGGAAATTTCCAGGGGGGAGCGAGTTCTTGCGCACTTTACAATATGGAAAGCTTTTGAACGGGAAAGTGTTCCGTCCAATTCAGTTATCTAAAGTCAGGGGTCTTGAAACAAAGGACAATTACTTCAGGGAGGCGTGGCAGAGAGAAGGTTAAGAACCACTGGTATAGGTAGATCAAACAGATTGGCTCAGCGATTCGTGAAACAATCGCAGTATTGCGTGAGTCTTAACTTCCTTGGACACTAAACATGGCAAAGTTTTGAATGTCTCGATTTTTGTTCCGATCCTCACTTATGGTTATGAATATTGGGTATTGGCTGAGAGAGCTTTATTGCAAATGCAGCGCCAGTCATGGGTTTTTAGGAAAAATTTACCGCGTGACGCTACCTAAAGTAAGAAAGTACGTACAGTAGTTAACGAAATTCTTAAAACCCTGAATGTCGAGCGACTGTTCTGATTAGCTACACCTACAGGTTTGGGCAAAACCTTCCAGGCTTGCTACCCCTGCGAATCTCCCGAGAGAATAATCTTGTTTGAAAATGTATGGGTTAAAAATGTAGTATTCCCAAAGCATTGCTATGAGCATAGCATGTAGAAATGTGTTTTTTTTAGATTGCCAAATTCAAAGTTGCCAGGAAAACATCACAAAGAAATAAGCTGTAAATACGGGATTTCTATGTTAATCGAGAGCGGAGCAAAGGTTTGTGGAAGATTATTTTAAGAACGATAGAACTTTCTCACTTTTTTCAAATATCCCCGACATTGTCATCCAACACGCATGAAGTACCGAGCAAGATTCTTCAACACGCTGAGGAATAAATGTATGATACAAGACAATAGGGCAAGTGAGGTTTTAGTCCAGGGGTTCCCAAACTATCTCTAGCCATGTACCCCATCGGCATTTTGATAGATGGGCATGCACCCCTAAAACCTCTTATGACAAAAAGGCTGAGGAAAATAACAAAAATGTACTGTATATACCTATAAGCATATGATTTTTGAAAATAATATCGGTGTTCAAATGGTGATCTTTTTTGCCCCAAAAATTATAAACAACCTGTTCCATGAAATCATTTTCTGAACGGTGTGCATGTACAAATTTGGACCAAGTGAAATATCTTGGTGTGTTGCTAAATGCCTCACAGAAGGATCATGATGATATTCAGAGACAAGCTAAATCGCTCTACTGTGCAGCAAGCAAGCTCCGAGGCATTTTCAATCAGTGCTCTCCTGCAGTAAAAAATACTTTATCTCGTACCTATTGCATGTCAATGTATGCTTGTCGATTGTGAAGCAAATACACTCAGTATGAAGCGCTTATGCGCTACATACAATAATGCCTACCGAATTATGCATTGCATACCAAAAATGTACAGTAAGTGTTCGCCCACACCAAGCCAGCCATTGTGTTACGACTTTTGATGCTTATTAAGAAACAATCTGTATCGCTTCTTGCAACGTTGCGCATTTGCATCTAACCTTTCTATCCGATCTCCTCAAACGCCTGATGCTTTTTACAAATCTTCCGTTTTTCCTCATTTATTTAACGCTCATGAATGACAGTTACCAACTGATATAGTTGCTAATGCGTTGTACCAATGTACGCGTCTCATCAGTATTGTTTTTGCATAACAACGCAAGCCTTCCATGTGCTTCGTGGCGCCCAAGGATTTCTTCATTTACTTATTCCAATATGCCAGTGGTTCTCAAACTGTGGTACGCGTACCACTAGTGGTACGCGAAGGCCTTCAAGGTGGTACACGAATAAACCTACTTTCTGTTTTTTTTCACAAAAAATATATTCACAGCTGTAGTTTTTGTTTGTCGGGTTCTGTTAATAAATTCCTGAATTTTTGTGTTGGCTACTTCCTTTGCTATTTTCTAAAAATAGCAATTAAAATTTCTCACAGCCATTTTGTTTACGTTGCATTTGTGTCAATTCTGGTTTTCCAGACTTTTGATCGAATGATATTTGGCACATTGGCTTTTCCTGGAACAAGGTGGTACGTGATGTCAGTTCGGGGGCCACAAACGGTACGCGATCAGAAAAAGTTTGAGAACCACTGCAATATGCAGACAATGCGTGCAAACCAAGCATATAAAGTGTAAGACCTTCATCTGGTAAAAACTTTAATCGCCATATACTCCTTTAAAATTTGGGGAAATTAATTTGCTGTCGATCTCACGATAAATGCGTTGCAAAGCATTTTAAACCTTGATCGGAACAGGTCGCATGCCTATGTACGTCAATGTGCACCCTCATCGGACTTATCTTTGCAATGTGCACCCTCATCGGACTTATCTTTCACTTTTTTTCTCTGTTAGCTGTTTACCTCAAAGTTTTGATTTTAGAATGCCTTCATTTCTGTCACAATGCTGGATCCCTGTATTATGATGGGTGAATGACGCTACAGTTGGCCGCTGTGAAAGTGTTTTGGTTCTATCAGTGTTGGTCATGTGCAAACACCTATTTTATAATGAGCTATGGCTAATCATTGGTTTTGCTCTTGCGTTGTCTGATTGCGCCTGTGATATGGACCAAGAGTCTGTAATAAATGAATTATCATTATAATATCCACTGATGTATGCATAAATAATTCGAAATGAATAATATATAAACATATTTTTCCTTTCTATTGCTAACCTTAAATGTATCCCTTCAAATAGGCAAATGTACCCCTAGGGGAACATGTACCCCAGTTTGGGATCCCCTGTTTTAGCCATTGATGGGATTCAAATTTTTTAAGAACAAGTTCTCTCACTTTCGGACTCACTAACGACAGGTTCTCATTATCACGGTCTCCAGAGGCAAACCATGCTGGTTGTCCCGATATAAGTGCAAAGGTTGATCTTTGTGTTGCCAGTTGGTACAGTCTAGCATGGGAAATTATTGATTTTAGTTATTTTCCAAAATTTCAGTCTTGTTTTTCACTATTAAAAGTTAGTAGCAGGTATTTAAGAGGTTTGCCAAAAAATTTTATAAGTAAAAGGTGTTCATTGGGAAAAATTGAGAACCCCTGACTTAAGCCAACAACCGGTTCTCGGGATCAAAGAAATTCCAAGAACAAGTTCTTGCGAACCGGTCGAATCCCATCATTGGTTTTAGCCCGATGTGTGACAAGACCCATTCGAGAGAAGTACAAACGTCTCTAACAAGTTACGTCCAGTCCTTTACAGGCGTAGTGATAGCCGCGAGGCCTTAATTCTGGTAATATGCCAAGTCACTTGCATATGGCTTTTCATACGCAAAGGTGCCCGTAGTAACGCCTTCAAACAGTCTCCGTGTTCCTCCAGAATTTGCTACGCGTCTGACGCGACAAGCGCACAGCGACTGTTTTTTCTATATCTGAGAAAACTCGCTGTGTTTATATAGCCCTTGTCCTATATCCTTTCCACCAGGATTCCATAAAGTGCGGCGTGTGGTGGAGTTTCTTGCCAGCACCCATCGTCTTCTGTCCTTCTTGCCATGAGACCAGCCGACTTGGAACGAAGTTATATGAGTAAAGACCGCACATCTTTACTCCTATCAGTAACAACACATCCTCTGTGCAAGCTTTTCTCCTCTTTACAAATTTCGGTGGCCATGGGCAACACTCGACGAGGCAGCTGAGGATGTCATTGGAAGCCTATAGTGTAGACCAGGGTTTCTCAAACGGAGCCCTCGGTCCCCCTTGGGGGCCGCGGAGCGGCTCTCTGGGGGCCACGAGCAGAGGCCTTGACTAGGTACCTTGCCGTGATATTGCATTAACCCAAGTGTCACGATATATTAAGTATTCGCCAGGTAAACTTAGAAGGGAGCCACGGCTCATGAAAGTTTGAGAACCACTGGAGAAGAACCTTCTGTAAACGCTCGGTGACTTCGATGTGATGGCCGTTCGAAGACATCCTGCGAAAAGTGTCTCTTTCGTGTTCTGCCGACGTGACTAGGCAACCTGTTTCAAGAACAGCACTGCCTACTCCTAATGGGCATGGAGCAAGAAAACGCGCTCTAAACAAAGCTTGTTCCACCAACCTCGGACAGGAAACCGCGCCTGTGGAGACATCCTCTTGCGATCGCAGCATTAACCTAATGCTCTTATTTTATCTCATCCTGGAATTTCCGTACCCTCCTAGACTCCACCACACCGGACTGACTACCAAAAAGCTGCTCTCACTGCCTCGAAGGAACTCAACCGACACAAAATTGACATTTGCGGATTCAGTGAGACCTTTGCAGAGGAAACTTCAAGTACAGAAGTCCAAACCGGACACACGTTCTGCTGAAAGGGGGATCTGCTAAACATGATCGTTTGCACGGTGTCGGCTTCGCAGCAAAAAAACGAGCTGCTCTTAAAGCTCCCAGAGTCACCAGATGGCATCAGTGATGACGTCGGGGCGGATCCAAGGTGGGGGCGATTGGGGCGATCGACCGCGTAAAACTTACGAAAGTAACTTCATTCACCATGTTTTCGAACAATTCGGAAAACAGCATTAGCGATATAAGGCCATTTTGCCGTTCACGGTTTTGTCACAGCAAGGTTGTGAAGTATGCTCTACTTACAGTAATGAACGCGTAATGAGACTTGACTGCCATATGTTACTGAAATCGCTGCCCCGAACCTTACTGACTGGATCCGCCCCCAGATGACGTGGCGCATCCCCTTAGCACTCGGGACGTAAATGACCCTGCTTAGTACATATATCCACCCACTGTCAACGTTATTGACGAAGCCAAAGGCTCCTTCTACACAGGCCTGGACACAGCGCCACAAAAGATTCCCCGTCAAATACGATCACCCTCATGATTTTAATGCTTAGATGGGCACGGACTCGGAGTGATCGGGAGACATGGAGTTGAAAAATTGAACGTGGCCTCCGAATACCCTCTTTATGAGCAGAACACCACGGGTTAATCGCAAATACTACGTTCCAGCTACCAGAGTTCCTGCGCACATTGTGAATGCAGTCGATATCCAAGCATTGGCACCAGGTCGACCACGAGCCAAGACATCCGTGACGTGCTCGTTAATGCATAAAACATGATGCTGGACCGAACACAAACTTGCGCGAGACACGCGCAGGGAGGTTCTCTTACCTCCCGCAAGGAAACAGCCTGGAAAACGGCAAGTCGACACAGCTGCTCTCTCAGACCGTGCAAACGCGAACTCCACAAGGACCTTGGCACGCATCTTGCCAGCATCCGAATCAACACAGAATGCAGTAATGCTGCAGCCGATGCCAATCTCACTAACAACGATAATACAAGAAGCGCTTCAAAGATCGAGATTCTGTGGGCATCAATTCGTGCAGTGTTTCAAACCTCGACAAAGAAAACAAGAAAATGTTTTACTTTTTAAATGCAGTGCGTATTAAGCAAATTATGCATGAAGAAAAGTAACTGTAAAGGGCTAAGTTGTTCACAGCTACGCACTCAGTTGTTTTAGGCAGAAAATAATTGCTAACCTAACTGATTTAAGACCTGCAATCACACGGGGCGCAACAGAACTGGAAACATTAAAAGCTTCAGAGGCTTACATTTTTAGGCCTTATGTCAGTACTGAACAATTGTGTTTGTTGTAATGCTAGAAAATTACGAGTTATGCCTCAGCTTTCCCACTCTAAATTCACCACTGTTGGTGGACAATAGACAAGCTTATCAGTTGCCTCACAGACACAGTGGAAACAAAAGCAGAGGAAATCTAAAATTTCAACAAGCAATTTGCAAAGTAACATCTTTTTAGTGCTACTGGCATTGATATCTGTCGCATTAATCGTCGATAAGTTGACAACAAAATGTGATCATCCTGTTAGCTGCTGAAGGCTTGCTGTTGCAAAGGACGGATTTTAGCAAATCGTTTAGTATGAGAACAAACAGAATTGTTCAGTATTGACATAAAACATTGTCAGACACAAGCGATTTTCCTTGTAGTTCGTCCTGACGCCTTCGCCTGAAGCTTTGATTGCTCTTCATTAAATGACAGAGTTTAAACCAGTTTGTCAGGACGGAGCTGGCAGTGGTAGTAGTTTATTTATTTTTAAAATGTTGAAAGGTTTTTCTGTTAAGCAACGTTTTCGTAATAAAGTTCGCTTCGCACCTGCGAAACCACCATTGTGCATCTGAAATGTGGGTAGTTTGCAGGTGTATCCCAACGGCTAAGCTTGTCCATAGGAGACACGGTGGACTTGGAGTTTGTCCCATGTCCAATCGTTAGTACTTTATTTTACGTCATAATTTGAAGTTTTGTGGTTGTTATACGTGACTCTGTAGGATCGAGACATCAGACAAGCACATGGTATGATGTAGTTCGTATAGGTAGTTTCATGGAATTCCATGGGATGGGATAGTCAAAATTCCCAAAAGAAAGGATGGAACAAAAAAAGGCGTCTTCGAACGGCGCTCTGTTACAAATCTCCCCTCGCCTCACAGAAATGGCTGTTCCAAAATATAGCGCGAGTTGTGTTCGCGAAAACGTTACTGCTGCCACCTCGTGGCAATCAATCAATTGCATTTTTCTCGAAATATAAATATGTCGTGGTTCAACAAAAAAGATTACGAGGATTGGCGAAACGACCGCGAGGTCAACAAGTCAGCTAACATTGAAAGAAAAGCAAAAGAAAAAACAAAAAAAAAAGAAACACAAGACGTACAACAGATCAAGTGCAAAAGCAGCACAAACGTGGAACTGCAGCGCAAAGCGGCACAAACATCTAACCTATCATACCTATCATATACAAAAACCGGCAACTGCCTAGATCGAATGGAGCAAAGATGTATATAGTACCAGGAAGAAATGAAAATTATATTTAAGAGGAGGCGTTTATATAATTTTATAAATGTATGGCCTGTTTGATAAGTCTTTCGGAATGCCATTCCATATAGCTTACTTTAGAACACCTGCAAAAGAATGGCGTTGTTGTTTAAGGCCTTTCCATAAAGGAATAATTAGTATCTTATTATCCAGTTGTCGTGTGTGGGAATTATGATAGTCCGATGTGTATTCATGTTCTTCTGCAATTTCTTTTGGTAATATCTGATTGCAAATCTCATACATATACAGTATTTTGCAAGTTCATATTTATATATGTTCTTCACTTCCAGGTTATAGATAGAAAGATGCAAATCATTTATGAGTATTTGTTCATTGATGTGAATTTTACATACATTGCGCAAGCTGGGTGATTTAATTTAAATAGAAAATCTAACAAGGTTGTATGTGCAGTACCCGAAATAAGAATTGCGTAGTGGGTTGACAACATACAATAGAGAAATAGACTTTACGAAGCAGATCCACATTTACGTAAAGAATATTTTTTCCCACCTGAACAATATGTCGGAATCGTCGCCAGAAAGTCTTCAACGGGGGAGCTTTATATTTGTTCAGGAGGGCCTGACATTCCTAAAAAGTGGGATCCCAGTTTAACCGCGAATCCATTAGAACACCTAGGTATTTAATTCTCTCAACTTGTTCTATTGTGAGACCACCGCAAGAGAGGCTGATAGAAGAGGTTAAAGGTGAAATTTTGGAAAAGAGTATGAATTTATGTTTTGTGTAATTAACAGTAAATTTATTTGCATTCATCCAATTTGAATTTTTTCTAGTTCCAAGCAGGGTTGCGGATTCGGAGGTAAAATGTCCGACTCCGACTCCCGACTCCTGAGCAGAATGTGGATGAAGTTTGGCTGTCAAAATTTTTGTAGCAACTAGCACTCAATGGAAATCGTGGTGCACAGCAAGAATTCTCTGTTTCAACAAATGTTTCATGAGAAATTGTAACATATCAACAGGAATTCACAACTTAGGAGTGTGATGTAAAAATCATCCAATTGGACTTCTGGAATCGGAGTCGGACAAAAAAATCCGACTCCGACACCGACTCCGACTCCTAGTGTCGTTAGGAATCCGACCCCGATTCCACCCAAAAACCTCCGACTCCGCAACCATGGTTCCAAGTTTAGTTTAATTCCATTTGTGCTCTATTATTATGTGAAAGCAATGGGCCAGTGAAAAGGTAAGACTTACATGTAGTTATTGCTGGAAAAATATTATTGAAGATTAGAAACAACATTGGGCCAAGCGTGGAACCTTGAGGGACACTACATTTTATAGTATTTAGGTTGGATCTTTGTTGGTTAACAACGCCAAACTGCTTCCTATTTTTAAGATATCTTCTCAAACGGTCGTTTGCAACACCACGATTGCCATAATGATATAACTTATTGAACAAAATTTGATAAGCTACAGCAGGGATCTCCAAACTACGGCCCGCGGGCCAAATGCGCCCCGCGAAGCCATTTTGTAAATTATGAAAAAATAATATGTTCACGGAAAATTTGTTGATTCTGTCGTATGTATCATATCCCGAAACAATCACATTACCTAACACGCCCGGTCCTCGACATGTTCTGTAATAGCTTATGAGGCCCTCGGACAAAAAAGTTTGTAGACCCCTGATCTACAGTGTCGAAAGCCTTCGTTAGGTCTAAAAATACAGCAACAGTGGCCAGGTTATTTCCATACTGAGTAAAAAATGATCACACAGTTTTAACAGTGGTAAAGCAGTTGAATAACTACGACGAAAACCATATTCCTCAAAGCAGATTACTTGGTGTTGATCAAAAAATCTATTGTTGATGTATAAAAGTTTTCGAATATTTCACGTAAATGACTAACCAAAGAAATTAGTCTATAGTTAGATGGATTTAATCTGTAACCTGATTTGAACAGTGGCATCACTTTTGCCAGTTTAAGCTCTCCAGGAACAACTCCGTTGGAAATGCTTGAATTATAGAGATTTCCAAGATAGACATAATATTCTTGGCAGTTTGACCAAAGAAACTGGTACGTTATATGGGCCATTAGTCTTGCTGCATTTGAGGTTATCAATTTAATTTATCACGTCAACATGGAGGTCTGGGGCTAAAGTACAGCGAATTGAGGACTGAAGGAGTTGATATGGTAAGCTACAGGTGACGAAATTGCAGATGTAAGGTTCGGTCTTACTTGGGTAAAGTATTTATTCAATATATTTGGAATGGAATATTGGTCAGCAGGTTGAATTGAATCTTTAGGTTGCAGCATAGATAATATTGTTGGAAGGTTTGGTTTTATTTAGAAGTTCGTTAATTAGTTTCCAAGATTAAATATTGGTTAAATTTATTTTGTTCAAATTCTTTTTGGCAATAATTAATTTTACTTTTATTTTTAAGGTGGATAAAAATGTTATTACATTTTTTAAAACGTTGAGTTAATTTAAAGTTATATCTTGATTTGAATACGTTTTTGTACGTACGATTTTTGGTTTTGATTGATTGGAGTATACCTTTTGTAAGCCGTGGTTTAAGCGCAATTTTGTGCTGCTTTCCAGACATTTTCAGTACCGGCGCGTGATTATTTACGACATATAAGGAAGTGTCCAAAAGATATTAAATTTATTATTTGTATCAGATGCATCCCAGTCGCAATTAACGCTGAATTTATGTTCTAAATCAATTAAAAAAGCTATTGGCATGTTCCAGTACATTAGCAACTGCAAATAATTATTTGCTTTATAATCACACCTTTTCAGAATCATCGCCATCATTACAAGCTGGCTGAAAGAAAACCGAAGATGAGCAGATCTATACAGCTAAACTGCTGATTTTGGTCAGAACATAATCGTTTAAATATTTTGGGCAAAAAGTTGCTTCTTAGTAATGCGCAACCTTTATTTAATTTTAATCAAAAAACGTTTTAGCAGGCAACTTCACCATCAAGTCGTTACATAATATTTTAAGAATGTTGTGCTATTTGTTGTTCCCAAACATATTGAAACAAGTGCTAAACTGTTACAAACTGTTAGCTCAACCAAAACCACCATGCTTTCCAATTAACTCCGTATAATTCTCAAACCTGCGCCCAATCCAAATGCTCCTGCAAAAGACTTTTGGACTCAAATCCCGTCAGGTTTTCACTTCCAGCGAAACCTGCCAACTTGTTGATTCCCATAAGTTCTGTTATCATCGTATCACAACCGATAAACTTTATTTTTTCGCAATGAGATGTCCAAGTTGCTTATGAACGTCAATGCCAGTTGAAGCATAAAATCTTGGCTTACTTGGTTTGTTCCCCCCGATTAGTCTGCTTCATTAGCACCACAGAGTAACTTGCCGGATATGTGCGTCTATCGGCAGAGCCTTATAAATTATTTCAGTTGATGCAGTAAATCTCTTCACGTAAATGCATAAACGTTTTCTGTGATACGAAAGTCATGTGGTTTGCAGTTGAAATTTCTTATCAGAGCAACAACATTTCGTTTCACACAGTTAACACACGCTTAGCAAATAACCCTGTCTACCCAAGTTTATTACACACACTTAAATCTCCTCGCAAAAAACGCAGCAACTGCCTCACAATAGACATAAAACGCTTCTACTTACCATCAAAAACATAAGATGTATTTTGTTTTTGCCTCACAAAAAGGAAATGACAATAACAGCCTGATACGAGAGAAGCCATGAAGCTATTGTAGACGGCCCCGTCGTATGTAAATTGTCAGTTCAGTTGTGAGTAAATGGAACTGTGAAAAGAACTAGGGAATAACAAGACGGGGACTGGGTTTGTTCAGCCAAACAAGTTGATCAGAACACAGACTCAAGAGCGTTTTTGAACAACCCACCGGTTGTTGCTTCTTATAAACAGTTGCACCAAGTGTATGGACTATTCTGTTTGCTTTAAACACGAGGTAACGCGTTTTATTGATTGATTGATTCATTGCGTGAATGCAACAGAAATTTCACGAAACAACAATAAACGGCGCTCCGCACTTCGGGGTTAGTTTTCGAAACGATCATATGTTTTTGATGGCGTTTTTAACCATCAGATTTCGCTATCATGTTACCATGATTACGCTAAGAGATTTTTCACTGATCTTGGCGGTTTCAACAAATACATACAGGAGAGCGACTCGAAGTCGGCTAGCAGAAGTATTAGAAATATGCTGCTTGTGTGTTAAACCCTAAAATCTGACGCGCGCTTGCATGAACAAAGGCGAAAACCAGCAGAAATCGAACTAAAAAAATTGACCGCACGAAAAATAAAGGAAAATGCTGAAAACAGACAAACATACATCACGCTGTTAAGTTAACAGCAAAAACTGATAAATAGCATAATCAACCGAAAAACAGAATTACGAATGCAATAAGGTAAGGCACCTATGCAGTATATTGGAAGCAACGACTTCTCGTTTGCTGCGCAACTGAAACAGCTGAAATGGGTACAAAAACCGACACAAATTTTGTAAAGGGAAAGGTTTGGCGCTACAGGACACCAGTTACTAAGTCAAGTCATGAAAACTTGCATTTGAGACAGAGACGGACAAAAAGTAAAAGTTGCTTGTGGACACTACAAGGTTGAAACGGAATCCTTAAAATGTCCTTTTTGAGGAGCGGAGCGGAGGAATTTCATTGTTAATCAACATGCGTGTATGTTTCCGTGTTTATTAAAAATTTGCACAGTCCAGGCGGCGTCAACTTTAACGTATTTGAATTTGGCAAAGGCGGAGTGGATGTGAAGCAAATACCCCTGTATTTGGAACGGATGCAGGGTCAAAAATCAAGACTTTGTCCGCCTCTGCTTTGAGACCATGTCAGATTTGAATGCATACTTGGTCGGCAAGTTTGCGGCGACAGTTCTGAGGCAGTGAAATACGTTTTGTCATAATTTGAGGCAATTTTCATAAACCAACAATCCAAAAGCCAGACTCAACTATAAATTTCAGACAGTTATCAATTGCTTGTTTTGAAAGAGGTAGCGAAGCAATCGCCATTCCAGCCAGGGTGCTGCATTCGTTTGATCTGAAACAGATGTTGCGCTCGGTCGGACCACATCTTTGGCAAAAAGCAATAACATTGAAAAAGCTAGCGCTAAGGGAAATATAGTCAGCTTGCGAAAATGCAAAATCACGAACAAGTAATACTGACAAGAAAATAAGTTAAAACGCCACGCAATTCGCTCAACAGCAAAGTAGACTCGGAGGCTCGCTCCAATGAGTATAAAGCCTTGGCCGCAGCATAAACAAAGCAAACCAGGAAAAGAGAGCAGAAGCATGCGCATTAAGGTAAGGATGGTGCTCTGCCCAGCAGCAACAAACATCCGACAGCTGAAGAGAAAGCTCAGCGTGATTTAAAGGCACAACGGCGAAGTTAGGCGTTGACACGGCAGCGCTGCCCCGTTACAGCCAGCACGGAACTCCACCGAAAAGTACTTAAAATAGTGTGCTTCGATGGCAGTCCTGTCTTCTATGCGGCCTACTCTTGTGGCTCATCTTCAGCCAGAATGCATTACAGACCAGTAGCAACACAGGCAGGCCGTCAAGTCTCCCCGCTTTCCGTTGTCGCACTGGCAGATGCACCGTAAATTTTGTCGTAGATCCTGGAAGAGCCACACCGTCGCCCGCTCATCCTTGGCCCCAAACCCTCTTTCGTCAACTTTCGACAGGTGGTATGCGTGTTGAAAACGCGCTTTTGACTCCCGCGTTTGTCTGATGACAGCCTGCAAGAGACGCCAAGAGTGGATCATGTAGAAATTACAGTTGCGTTGTTCCAGGGTTAAAAATGCTTAAACTGCTTGCCAGGAAAGCATAGCTTTCAGACTGCTAAGCAAGAACTGGAAACACTCTTCCTGTGCGGTAAAACTGCGGCTAGTCTAATCCACGGGAGATACCTACGCTTGTCAAACAGATATGATGCCCTCAAAGAATGTGCGCACCACACTTTAAGAGACACCAAGACTCTTGAAAATGTCAAACTATCGTTCTGGTCCTACAATAACTGACGTTGAAATCTCTAGTCAATTTTGGTGAACAGCAAAGAGCTTTACTCAGAAATAGTGTGAAAGCGAAATTCAAATTTTTCTTTCCACATTCAAAACAGAACCATTAACAAATATTTGTTCTCTTACGGATTTCTACTTCTTCGACGTGTTTGGTCTATTACAGCTATGTCCAACCCGCGGCCCGTTGAAGGTTTCGTTTTCGTGTATGTGTATAATATAATGAAAACCTGTCCCAATTTCAATAATTCCAAATGTAACGTTTTTGATGCAGTGGCCCTCAGTGCCACTGTTTCTAGACTGCATTGCGTACTGGTAAATTTTCATGTGTTCCCTGAAGTGAAAAATCATTTCTAGTCTTCTCATTTCTACCCCTTTTGTTCCATTCACACTAAACTGAGTTCCAAACTCGCCTACCGCATCATAGTTACGGAGTGAATAAACGTGTCAAAATGTCATTACCATTGCTGATAGGATTCGAACGCTTTCAGCAACTAATCAAAATTTTAGTTTGCTGAGAACAACGCAAGTCAATCAATGTGCGGCCCTCAATAAGAAAGTGACTTAACTTATGGCCCAGCAATGCATTTCGGTGGGACATATCAAGTCTACTATTTTCAAATACATCTATACATCACCGCATCTCTCTACAACTACAACATAAAGCAACGAGAAAAACCTCGGATTATGACTTGTGGTGAGCGCAACTTGAAGTTCATGTTCATCAAAAACCAACTGCGGCATCAGTACAAACCACCCTTATTCGAGAACCCTTACCTTGTCCACCGATAGCAAGGAGCCACACAAACGGTGCGAGATGTTTCCGGGAGCCCGCAATCGCCTTGCGACTCCCACTTTTTCTCATTGACATTCCAACATCCATACAAGATGTGCCTGCAAAATCAAAGCAAAGTTAAAACACATTAAAGACAAGTAATTTTGTCCACCATGCACTTTTCACGCAAGTTCGGAAGAAACATGGCAATTCGGGATTGTTTTGACGAAAATTTGGTCAAGTCGTACCTTATACCCACACCACACTCTCCGTCTATCTTGCATTTCTCTGAACGCCGCATGGCCGGCACAACTTGAGTTGCTCGGCGATGCCGTCGGCGTCTGGGGTGCCGCAAAGTGTATTCCACGGAACGTGCTCCTGTGTCAAGTCTCGGAAACTCTTGTCTGTGGTGCTGAGGAGGTGCAGTGGTGCCGGCAGCGACCTCCAGGCTCGGAGCTAACGTCTGCACTTCTTCTCGCGAACCAGGGTCTGGGTCGGGAATATCATCGTCGTCGCCATCGTCGTCGTAATCTTCAGCGTCGCTCGCATCCGGAGTGTTGATGCTGTGAGGCGAGGTGCGTGTCGGATAGACTAAATATGTCAAAGGACGTCGAACAATTGCTTCTTCTTGTCGAAGAACCGTCGAGGTTTCATTGCCAGTCGTCTGCGAAAACTTCCAGTTTTCAATGTTTTTAATTTGACCACACACCAGAACTTGGGTTCGCCATGGATTTAATGGAAACACGAAGCCAAGTGTCCACCAATAACCACGAAGCACAAGTTCTGCGGAATGAAAGCCTGGGTGCGCACTTTATGATCATGAGGTTTCGACAGACTAACGCAAAAATTTTTGTAAGCAGTTTTGTTGCTAGTCTTCACTCACCAATCTGCTATTTAACGTCCCGTTCGGGAACACAAGTGCTATTGCGGAACTGAGAGGTGGATGAACGGCCACGCTCAACTGATTTCCGTCGCGTTCTCTGCATGAGTTGCAACAAAGTGCCCGATAACCAGGGATGTCGCAGTAACTGGCAATCGCATCCAGCTTGCAGAAGATTGACTTGTCTTCGGTGCATTCTTCAACTGCATAAAAACGAACAATCTAAAGCTTTGCTTTACTGATAAAATGAACTATTATGTTATCGGCAGTTTCGCCGTGAGTTAGCCAACTAGTCTATTTATAGTTGCGTTTGTTCACAAAAAAAGTCTAGTTGCCTCGTCTCGTTTAACAAGAAAATTAAGAATGAGCTTCGACTGTATGTGTCTTTTGTTGCTCACTTCTTGTGAAAGGAAAAACCTCTATTCTACGCCTAATTTCGCAAGGTAAGGCAGGAACTTTACAAATATTGCATACCACGGGGCTATGGAGTGCGCAGGTTTCAACATCGTGCTTTGAAGAGAAATATGCAAAAAAACAGTACACAAAACACCCTTCAACGACTGGACCTGACTAGGCAGATGGTTGATGATTATGACTCTGCTTTCAGATAATAACACAGAACAGAAGCCAAATCAGGAAAGCGATGCCACTCTGCTGACTCTGCTGTAGGCTCCATCCTAAAAGAACACTGGAGCAAGGTGAAGACCTCACCACATAGTTTTCTGTTTGAATTCCACGTAACAGCAGGAATCTTTCGGGAAATAACGTATAATCAAATCTCAAGCACACTGCAGCGGTTGAAAGGCAGAGTAGATGAGAAAAAATTAAGTGGCTTTAATTTGTGATGCACGAAGTGGCTAAAATATGTAGCATTTTTGGTTGCGCGTTGCTACGTCGGATGCTTGTTGCTACGTTACTACGCAGTGGTATAAGTGTGTGTTATTTTTGGTTGGAATGCGCATTGCTACGTTAGTATTTGTACTTTGCTAAGTAGGAGTTTTAAGTTCATGGCTACTGAATATTTATGTGTTCACTGCTCAGTGCTGAAACGCGTAGGCTACACAACGGGGATGATTGTCGCTGATTCATCTTCCGCTATAACTTGTATTTGAGAAATATAACCTTTCTGAATTTTGCATGCTCGAAATGTTTCCACAAACTCGTTTGAAGTTGACGTCGGTCGAGTAAGGAATTATCTTTGCTGTATTTTATAAAACTAAAAACAATTTCCGCTGCTTGCCCTCCATTCGCAATGTCCAGCTTGGCAATGATCTTATGCCACAGCAAACTTTTATCAGAAAGAAACGCGCTTGCATCAACTAGCGGTCACAGCCACGGGCGGATCCAGGGGGGACGATCGCCGCAATTGCCCCCCCTAAAACCTACGATAGTAACTTTATTCACCATGATTTTGTTCAATTCAGCAAACGACATTTGCGATTTTGTCGTCCATTATTTTGTCACAGCAGTGTTGTTACTTGTTAAGTATACTTCATCTCCCTTACAGTAGCGTAGCCGTTATGAAACTTGACTACCAAATATTACTAAAATCGTCCCCCTAAACTTACTCGGTGGATCCGCAACTGATCACAACTAATTCACGAAGCAAACTGCAGACGAAATCCCCTATTTGATCTGAAATGTTTTAGCTTAAGTTTTAGGATCATAACGTATCGTGATAGACAACACAGATTGCTTGATACATATAATGAAGCAAATAAGTAATTATCAAACTAACTGAGCAGTCGTGAGACCAAATTTTAATGACGATTTTCACCAAGGATAAACAAACATGCACTAAAATAAGAACATGCAGGCATGCTTTTTTCATAACATGCTTGAAAGGATATATGCCTGCAGACGAGCTTCTAGCTGTCGTTACTCGTTACAGACGGAAGATCAGTGGTCGAAAGTCCTATTGGTTGTCAATGACAAAATTTGAACGTGCTATCAAACATTGCACGACTGTTTTACAAACACACGAAGCGTTTTAAGCATAAGCTGCAGGCTTCCAGTTGATTGACCTTCAATCCTTGAACACTTGTTAATCTTCCCGCAAAAATGTTCAAAAATTTGAATCAGTATGAGTTGTTGGCGAAATAACTAATTTGGCAAGCGTGAGAAACGCGTTTTGTTATTGTTATTCAAAACAACTCTCAACGAAATGAAAATTTGTAACATGGTATCCGTAATCCTTTTCCAAAACCTTCCAATATGACCATCGGTTATTCACCAGGTAACATAAAAGACAACTATAGAGTGCATGCAACATCACCGAGCCGAAGAAGAGGGCGTTCAACAGCTAGAGAATCAAGCACTTGCTCAGACCTAAAACCTATCAGATGCTCATAAAAAAGCAGCACAAAAATCTGTCTACGTACTGTAGGTTAGAAAACTGCAATTTTCCCAGCTAAGTATTCAAAACCGATCCTGAAAGTTCGTCTGATTTCCGTGGTTCGGCTGATTGAGTAAAGAAAACAGTTTTTGGCAAATGTATGCTGGAGGCCAAAACAAACGATATTGGACCACCCCAAGTTGACGCAAACGCAAATGACCGCGAGAATCCAAGTTGGGGTTTATACGTTGTAATGTAACTTCCACTTCACGTTTGAGTCCAGAACTGAGTCTTAGAAAATTGTACTCAGAGCCAGGAAAGGCTTTTCGCTGCTGAGCAGACATATCGGTTATCTGCTTGTTTTTTCTCCGACAACTGTATGGAACTATCTCCCTGAAAATGAAGCCTTCAATCATCATTCAACGCTACGACAGCCAAGCATTAGCAGTCTTGCTGTGATCTGGACCTGTCGGAAGCACTGTCACGCTAGCAACCTTTTACGTTTTGGTTCTGATGAAAAACACATACGGGAAATAAGCACACTGCAAAACCGAAACAAATCTCATTGATCTTCTATTTCTTGCAAAAACGTTACCTGCAGCTTTTAAATCAATGTTACTCTGCACAAGGAACTAATTCTATATGGAAACCAAGGGTGATCAAGCAACTTCACATTTTCACAACACACCAACTTTGGTTACCACGTTGTCCGCTGTGACATAATCTTTTTCTCTTAATCTACAATGGCTCAATTTCGATTAATTCTTTTTAATACGATTCTATCCTTCGTATAATGCGGAATTATACCACCAGTAAATTGAAAGGGCTTATTTAGTTCTTCCTAGAGCGAAATGCAGTTTTAGCGTTTAAGGGTACAACAACTTGAAACTTCGTTTAATATTGTAAACGAAGCAATAGCGCTTGAAATCAAGCCAATCTTGATAAAAACAAACAAGCAAAAGCTATGTTCAAAATGTGCCAATCGGGTAAAGCACATCAGAACAACATGCCAACATTTGCAGGAAGAAATCAGGTAGTCAAAAAACATAAACAAGCACCATGCGCGTTACAAGTATATCGTCGAATAAGGTCTTCTCTGCTGTCAAGAATGATTAGGTTGCAGTGTTGAAGTTTTGTCGAAAACTGACAAGGCAGGGGCAATAAATTACATGGGAGAGGCCGAATTTCACTGTATCTTAGGTATGTTTTTTTATGAAGATCTGATTCAGTGAAATCGTTACAGATCTGCATAGGCTCTAAAAATTGCATGTCACTTGCCCGAGGTTGAAGCAGTTCATCATACATATAGTACACCAAGCCCGCTTCGTTTGTTAAGAGAAACATGCTCTGTGTTAAAGGGTGCGACAATTTAGAAGAAGGGAATCGTATAAAAATTTAGAACAAAACGTTAATGTAACAGACTACACGAGAGAACCCAGAGATTTGAATATAAAAATGATAGGCGTCGCTGATAACAGCAAAACACGCAATGTGGTGGCACAAATGAACTGAACTGACAGCAGTGTCTCTGAGTGTATGCGCGACGTTTGTAGTTTTGGAAGTGCAGTACTTGACACAAGAGTGAGATGGCGCATTAAGTTCAAATATGCTTTGTTTAAATTCAGATTGACTGCAGTTTTCTGTTTTAGACGAGCTGCTTTGACTTCAAGTGCGTGTATTTTTGCCATGATTGGTCTTTTTAGATAAGACCATTTAGACGAGTATGTAGATATGGATGGGAATTGATGCAATGTTCAAGGGTCTCTCCACGTTCGGTTTGATTTTAAGAAAACTTCTGAAGTAAGCCATGTATATCTGTCGAATCCATAAATTAAAATTATGCCTTTGTCCCAAACGTTCACCGTTTTGCAAAGAACAGCACAGCATGGACTGAAAGAAGCAGACAAGACAACTGCACGACTTGCATGAGAGATACCGAAAAAGTTTTTGGTAATCTATTCACCAAACTCGACTGCCCCAACTATCACTGGAAGTACAGAAGAAAAGAGGAGCTGGGAACAGTATCGACTGTTAAGAAATTTGTGTCATGTGATATGGAACTTCTTTGTAATGTGAAGAATTCGAAACGAAGTCAGTATTCTCCAGTAGACAACAAGCCAAACTGAAACAGCATATAAATAAATTGATAAGCATAGGAAAGTGTATCTTTTGCTTTATCGAGCATGTAACGACGACAGATCAGGTTTATGAAGATGCCAGAGAAGCATCACACCACTGGCAAGAATTTATATCAGACATTCAAAATAATTTTCGAAGTTTAAGAAAAAAGAATAAATTGGAAGAACAAGTCTTTATACTACGACAGTCCAAAGGTTAAACACACACAAAAAGAATGAACAAATGAGAGACTGGTGAACGCGGTTTTGCAAAGAAAATTGAAACAATGTGGAAAAGAGGATCCAAATAATGACATTCGGAAACAACAAAAGACCACGTAAAACGTTAGTTACGAAAAAAGATGACTGCAAATTCTGATGAGAAAAACTTTACGAAGATGGTATTGAAAACTAGACGATTTGAAAGGCAATGTACTGAGATAAAATTTATAAATAAATCTGTAACCGACAGCAAAGAAAAACCAGCGGAATGGCACAGACAGTGCACAAAGAAGATAACAGGAGATGAGTAAGATTCACAGTTGCCAAGACCTGGTTTGAGCAAGATAAGCAAGAAAAAACAAAAAAAGAGCAAACCAGCTTCGTCAAGTTAGCACTTAGTGAAGGTCTTTCGGAAGACAAAAGTAGTGTTACGTCAGCTGATGATGAGAGAGGTAGTTTTCAATGAACTTACCTCCTCTCGTTACACCCAACAGGCTTAGATTACGATATTGGATCAATCCTGCAATCGGCGCTGGAACCGATCGCAGTCTTCTGCTGAAAGTCTCTGTTTCTAAAATTGCACACGAATTTCGGGTAAATCTCTTTTAGGATTTCCAGTACAGAGAGCGACAATATCTGCAGATTGAAACGTGTTTTCGAAAATAAATTATAAGTTCAGATTTGAGCACCATCGATCAACCTCCTTCGCCCTGCTGACTCACATGTCCAGCTTTAAAATTCTTTATCGTCTTTCGGAGAACCTTTATCACTCACTACTAAGTGCTATTCGAATGAAGAGTATAGTTTGGTAAATGTCCACGTCTGCTTTAAGGTGCCAACCAACACAACTTACCTTCGCATTCCGGCAGGATGCATTGTTGCACTTTGTCCGGTTTGGGATGAGGACAGGCATTTTCAGTCACCACAGACCTCGATCGTGCGCGGCAGACAACTTTGCGACGCTGCAAACCTTTTCCACAAGTGCGGTCACACTGCAATAGAATTAAAAGGATTTCAGGAGTTTGCTGCTTTAAAGAGAAACCAGAGCCGTCCATACCATCGTTTGATAAGCAGCTTGTACCCTGTTGTTGCAAGCCACTGATTTCGAGTTGAAAATTCACCTATTCTAAAATCTATTCCACCGCAGTTACAACAAGACCATCATTTTGCCCGTAATCGGCCTTAACTTCACTTATATCAAGAATCAAGTTCACGCACCTCAGGAATGATCTCTGAACTTTCATACAGTTTTTTAAAATGAGGTTTCCAATACTTTTACGCCAGAGTGTGACACAGACGGTTTTGAACAGTCTCTGGAAAATCGAGAGCTTGCCCTAGACACAACCACAAAAATACGTCTTTTCGAAAGCGAAAGCACCCACATTTCAAACCTTACCGGCGACCAAGATCCCATGCGCCATGCGCCGCAAGGACGAGCAGAGCATTGCCGCGTGGTGGCGGGTTTTTCAAGACCAGAGCACAGGCTGTCAGAAAGGTTGCTGAAAGATCCGTCGGAATTCGAGAATACGCAAGTTACGTTTCGGTAACTCAAACCGTTGCTGTCGCACGGCGCCAAGCAAGGACCCCACTCGCGTTCCAACCAGCTAAAAAAGTAAAGACGTCAGTGAACACAACCACCATACCCAATGCATCACTTTTCATGAACTACACTGTCGACTTTCTCACAAAGTGTTGTGTGGCATTAACAACCGCAAGATAGCCTCGTTGAACTTAGCAAAGTCGTCATTTTTTTATTGTGCCACAACCTTTCCGCGTCATGCCACGAGAGTCAGAAAAAAGAAATTCACAACTTAGTAGTGCCCCTAACATTTTCAATGGTTTTTCCCAACTTTGCCTTGGGAGTAAAGCTTAGTTTTCTCGAAAGGACGCATGGTAATGACAGGCCCAAGGAAATTGTTCGTTATGCGTCTCGGCCTGGGTTCCCTCTACGAATAAGCACTAAGCAGGGCCGAATTTAGGGGAGAACAAAGTGGACACCTGCCCAGAGGCCTCCACAGTCATGAACCGTGAGCCCTCTGGTTAAGGCTGGTTTAACATATTTAATGTGAATAATCTTAAACATTTTCAATACCCACAGTGTTAGGAAACAAAGAATCTTGCATTCATCAAACTGTACAATCATTTAACTAATTTTAATGTACAACTTTACTTATGATTACATATTAACAGCTAACTGATAATGGTATCACTATGGGCCTCCACACAAAGGCTGCCCTGGGGACTCCACATGTCTAAATCCGACCCTGAGGATAAAGTGTGCCTGTGCACAAGAGATTTGGAAGGAGAATATCGAAGTGTGCACACGGATTTGGGTACTCGAGTGCAGGTGGGCCACGCTTGTTAGAAATTCTATTGACAACAATTTTGGTCAGATTTTAACAAGTACTGAACATTGATTTTTCGGGAATGTTTTTGTGTGACTGTTCCACTGCTTCAACGAAGTTGTCTACATTAGCTCTCAAATGGTTTATAGGCGTACCCCTTGGGGTACGCAAAGTTGCTCCAAGGGGTACACGAATGTTTTTAAGTGTCTTCATTAAGAAAATTTAACGTAAAAGTGCAATATTTATAGCTACATTTCTGATTACTGTGCTCGTGATTACAGGCAAGTGGTACTTGATAGACAAAATATTACCTAAAAGGTACATCGCCAAAAAAGGTTGAGAACCACTGGTCTAGAGCAACGACCCTTTTTTTATACGTCGTAGTACAAGACAGAAATGTGAAACTTATGATATGTGGAAGGTGTTGCTTGTGCATCTTCGCACTGCATATTTTGCTTGGCAGTGCTAAGCGGAGAGTAGAAATCTGTTCAACGCCAATGATAAACGATAACATTCGTATTTTGAAAATTGCAGAAACACAGTGACTTGGTCTAGTTGCTTTTTACACTAAATCAGCTACCAGTTCTTAAATGCGATGTGCTAGATCTTGACCTAAAGTGCTGGCCGGTTTGACATACATCCCTGTCGTCGAAAGGTGAGAAAAAGTTTTCCACTTTCACATCTTGATTTTGAAGGACTCATAATTCGTAGAAATATTTTGTATTTGCTCAATTTGTGAAGGCATTAGCATCCTTTTATTATCATAAAAGCTTATCTGATGATTGGCGTTCGACTATTATGTAGCATCTTACAACCAGCGAATACCTCATTAGGAAAAAAGGCGATGCTTCGTTAAGCCTCTTTCCTTGACGTTAACTGCCTTAAATGCTCGGCTGGAAATTGTTAATTTCAATCAGCGCAACCACAAACTGCACTACTTGGTTTTTGCTACTCGAAGTGCATCACTTTATTACAGTGTTTTACAGAATTTCAAAGAAAAATCCATGCCTTGACCTCTTAATGACCCTGGGTTATATAGCAAAGTAAACGTATAAAAAGTATCTTAACGGGATTAACATACACCAACTTTTCCGAAAGAGCTACAAGCACAATTTAAATTTACAACTAGCGTGAGGATATAAGCAAAACTAGTTCCAAATACCAAAAATGAAATTTGATTACGCGCAGTTATTTGCGCAATTTTTGTCAATATCAGGGATGCAGCAGCAATCATTTTTTAAGTCTTTTGGAAAAGTACTTCGCGCACTCCTAAAAAGAACTCGAGGCGTTGATGATTTAATTGATCTTCGAGGTGTCTCGTAACAAAGCAAAAACTACTTCACGTGTTTATATACGTCTCACCACCCATTGGATCGTAAATTATACAATCTGCAAAAAGTTCTACAAATACTTCTACCCAAGCCTCACAAACAAGTAGGACTCCAAAGCGCGCTGGCTTACATAGACACAAGAAGAGAACTAATGTGCTCCGAAGTACAATCTTTTACTTCCTCGCCGACAAAGCCGGATTACCTAAGCAGAAAAGTAAGAACCATATCAAAGTAGAGGATTTTTGGATCAACTTAGTCAGCCAAGGTGAGTTTGGAAAGTTTACGAAATGTGTGCAAAGTCTGAGTTCTACAGCAAAACATGACTTTATTCGCATTTTACATGAAAGAACAAAAAATGTGCTTTGATGGACAAATTTGCGCCGTGGAAAAGTAATGCAAGCAGTGAAAAAATTTCGCGTGCTATTTCTTGTTTAGATAACCTCTAGGGGACCTCGTAAGGCTGCGTTCATTCAAGGGTTGCTTCGTCACGAATGTCAGCAGATTGATTTCGGAAGTCGTGATAAATTTTACAAGTTTTGTCATCAGATATGTAGGAGAGATTGCATATCGCAATCTTTTAAAAAGCTTCTGCGAAGGCCTGCACAAGCGCGTTTTCTTGCGCACACGTAGATCCTGGAATTGAAAGGGAATACTGGTCTCGACCAAGCAAAGCAGTGGCGGGCAACCGTTGACTCACCGTGTCTGGGTGTAGCAGGGCATTTCGCACGGCTTTTTTGTGTTTCTGGGTGGTCGACCGGCACATTTTCTCCTGCTGACCCATTTGCCATCGCGTCCACTCCGGCAACCGTACCTTGCTTTCCTGCAAAACACCGAGACAGCAGTGGTCAAACTCGCGCGCGAGGTGCGCGTGATGCGCTGTCTGAAATTTCAGACGTTGAAGCTGGTGTAAAAACAGAGGGAAATACCCAGCTAGTTTTGAGGCTTCGGATCAGAAATCACTGCCAATGTGTCAGTAAAACTTGCATTCCACAAAAGCGGGCAAGTGCCATTCAGCTATTACCTGTATCCGGTGCCGCAAGTAACCGAACAGGACGTCCATTTTTTGACAACGTAACCGTACGATCCGGAGGCGTCCGAAACGTGCAAAACGTAGCTGTATTGCAGTTGGGTGCGTAAGTTCCGACGCTTTACCAATATCTGCAAATTCGCAACATGCATACACATCGAACAAGACAGAATCGGCAAAAATGTAAACAGGAAATGCGCAGGGTGTTTGAGTTTCAAACTCCCATAGCAGTGGATGGCACCCAAAAACTGGAAGCCTGGAGCTGACGCGATTTTGAAAGTCACTGTCCACGAAATCACGAATGTCGAAGGAATCACGGCCTGGCACTATTGTGCAATTTGAATGAAATGCACAATAACAGCCATTACACAAATCGAAAATTCCCTTCCAACCGGCCGTTCAAAATCAAACCGCGTGGCAAACGCACCAGCGCCTACAACAGTGGCAGCACGGCGATCATTTGTAGCAACACATCACCCGCAAAAAATATGTCGATATAATTGATGAGCATTTTGATGTAGGATAGACCAGGACAAGGAAGTCATTGCCCCATAAGAGCTTAACATCTGTTGGATGTCGATAGTGACTCGACAACAACCATTTGATAGGCACTTTTCTTGACTGCAAACATTCTAATGGTTTCTCAGCCCTTTATTTGATCTTGAAAAAAAATCCCTAGATTTCCACTAAAAAAACAGCAACAGTGTTTTCGACAACGCTGTCACAAAATATTGACCAACGATTCGAATGACATGGAGAAAGGTCTGCAAAACCGCACAGGGTATCGTGACGCTGATAACAATTACGTCCCACGCAGTTCAAAGCTTAGGCCAGCGATATTATCGATCTACCTGAAGGAGTTGGCGCTATCGCTGGTTTCTGAAAGAGTGGTTACTTTGCTGGTAGATGGGTGTTAGCACGCAAGTCGTAGATAAATCACTTGTGCATACGTCACAGCAACAAAACCGACATGTCGGCACTAGCTAATAGTAAGCAACGTTACACATCTAAAGTTTGAAAGGTACACGTTATTGCACCCGAGTATAAAGATCCGGCGATTTCTACAGCAAAGAGATCTACAGATGTCAAGCGACAGCCAGAATTCAATACGGCCCTCAAAATTTCGCCACATTTAAGATACGTTTGCGATGAGGCGGACAGGGTTCAGCACATCAGGCTTGTGCGTTTTTTTTGTATGATACTGCGAGTGATAAGCAAGTGGATGCTTTTTCCATCACAGAGCATCTGATTACTCGTGCGTGAAACAAAGACAAAATACGAAGTAAGGTGTCGTGGGCAAAAGACCTGACTTAGTGCAGCTAGTCGACACAACCGATGCGATTCAGATCCAAGGTCTGCATAACCACTATTTGGATAAAAACAACTAACAAACGAGACGTAAGCTGCAGAAGTAAGCTTTCGGTAAAGCGTTCTACAACAATCGTCAATCGCTTATGTGTTATGTGGCACCTGCTTACGTAAGAGCTTTGCAACCTACAAACAACTACTAGCTTTTATACCTTGGCAAAAAACGCACATATGTAGGTCCCGTCCAGGCTGCACGCAGTTAAGACAGAAGCAGGTAAGACAAGCAGTGAATCATTTCACGCCACGGCTCATTACCGCAGACGAGGTTGCGCAGCTGACGTTAACACAGCCTAAACAAAGCTAAACTGCCCGCAACTTCGAATCATCGTTTTGCATGGCGAGATCCAAGGTACATCAAAGTTCCCGGAGAGTGACTTGGCGAAGTGCGGTTACAAGGCAAAAATTTGCGGCCTCGCTCATTAGCACGCTGTCAGTTCTTTCACTGTAAAGAAAGACAGCCCTTGATGACCTCATGCATGGCCTGCAATTGCTCCTGGTCAAGAGCGCAGAAACACTGTGATCGCGAGCGTGGAGCAGCTGGCACACGTGACTGCGCACGCGGCAGTGGTTGCTCCGAACACCAGCGTCGACAATCTTTTGATTGTGTTATTTTTCAACACGCTGCAGCAGGATGAAAAGTCCGCCGCCATTTATCTCGCGCTTTTGTCGAGGCCACGCACTTCGCCGGTAAACAGGAAGCGGGTTCGAGAAATCTGATGGTTGAGATGACCGCTAAGAAGCGTCGACTATTTTCACGATAAAACGCGACAAACGAGGCCCATTAACCGCTCGGAAATATTAGAGCTAAGTCCGCGGCATACACATCGCACTGGACCAGACGATTACCCAGAACACATTGGCGGAAAAAATTATCGGAATTCTGCGACTCGCAATGTGTTGGGCCAAAGCAAGGAAACCGTCGGATCAATTTCACTTATAAATAGCTCATTCCCGACACTGCCACTTAAGATGAACTTCAAAATTTTGTTTACAAGGCTTCTGGGGGCCATGTTGATTTCGCTACAGTTTATAAAGTTCCATGTTGGAGATGTTTCCTAGAATGTATTTCTATTTCTCTCCCAAGGCAATTTAATAATGGGCAGAATGCAAGCATTACGGGGAACTATGAAGTATTTTTCCAATTTGAAATTGTGTTAAAAAACGACAAAACATGGCAAGTGCTTCTGACGGCCTCAGCTCTCCGTGAATCTTTGTAACTACATTAGCTATGCCACAGCGCTTCGTGGCTGCACAGACCATCTCTTGAAGTATCAACGATGCAATGACATTTTCTCACATTTTATATTTTTCCACAAGTACCTTCTCAACATGATGTTTTGTAGGAGTACGGTGATGTCTCTAAATTATCCTCTTAAATCCAGCAACTGACCTCAAAAGTTCATGATTTTTTGCGCTTGTACGATTTGAGGAGACCTAGCTTGCTAATACGTTTCGGGTTACGGTAATTACTCTCACAATAGAGCAACGCATTATGACAAAGCCTGCTTTCAGTTTTACATTCATGCATGAGTTTGGTAAAGTTCAGTGCTCTACAACACAGATCGTTTCCCGCGACATCTGGTTGGAACTAGATGGTTAGAAATTCTCTGCAACTGCATGTGTGGTGCGTGCACGCACCACGTTCTGCAACAAAATATTGTAACCACCGTGACAAGATAGCAGAAAAAATTTTGATGCGAATTGCCCCTGTTAAAAAAACCACCAACATAATGCATGCATTATCATCGCGGAATGTTGGATCAAGCCTTGAAATTCGTGATTGTGTACATCTTCTAACACCAAGCGATAACATGTTTAAAAAAATATTTGAGTGAACCTAGACAAATACTGCGTAAGGCTCCTGGCTTAGCTTACACTTGTTTGAAAGCAAGCCACCAGTGCACGTTTCTACCGTCCCAGTCTTGGTGCGTTCTGAAGGTTGTGCCGAGGCATGTTTTGCATCACAAGCGGCCACGAACATTTTTAACCGGAAGTGCAATCGGCAAAGCTGACTTAAGCTCAACTCAACATCGGACTCAAGCTTCGCTCTTGCAGCAGGCAAATGCCTTACCACCAAAATGACAACCGAGTTCGTCGGACCATGAGCGGTGATAGTTTCCACGCCATCGCCTGTGCTGTCGTACCTCCACAAAGCGCCGGAACTGACGACGCGGTGAGGTAGGTCGCTGCTCGTCAGGCGATTCTTTTTGGCGTTCAGGAAGTATCGCTTCTCCGACCTGCTCTTTAATGCTGTAATGTGAAATGAAATATCTTTAACTTTCCGTGAGAAGACACATGCCCAGCTGCGACGGCACGCATGAAAGCGACGTCCAGTGACCTTCAGTGTGGGCCGAAAGACGAAATTCGTGATAATCAATAACTTTGCCGCCTATAGACAAATCAGAAACGGTATCAGGAAAATCTGTAGATATCCAGAGACACTAGTCCGTCGTGGAAGAAATGCTTAAACCGTTTTCCGGCCCGTTTTGGGAATGGCAACTGCAAAATGCGTCTTCGCTTAGAACCTGTGCAACCCTTCTGTATAGAAGTGACCAAACATCGAAAACACGTGCAAACGTGACCTGGCAGGGTATTCATTTCGTTCACAATCTCGCCATTTGGGTAAAGCACATACCTTTTGCTTGCTTTTGTTTTTCTGGAAACGAAATTAGGTTTCCTGGCTTGAATCAGAATCAGGACAGAGTTTAGATTATCAGGACGAACCCACCACAGCGATGCTTCGAATGGCACCAACACTCTGCTTACATTAAACTACATAGGCCCAACGCGAATCACGGCATGCAACCACAACGCAACAATAAACAACACAGACCAGCAGACAAAACCGCAAAGCGAACTGTCGTAGATCTATGCGTCAGCACCACGTTTGTTCGCGAACCTCGAGAAGGAAACCGAGTCACGGTCACAGCCAGTTAGCGAGCATTTTTCGTTCGCATTTTCATTCATCCCGGCCAACCCACCACCAACTTTGGTCACTGCCGCGTGGTGTCGTGGTGGCGTCGCTCCTCGGGGGACATTCGATTAGCGGTTGCGAGGGCACGGCAAGTTCTGCTCTCACGCCAGCTTACCCAAGACGTTCGAGTTGTCTTCTGCGGGCACCTCCTCGATCCTGATGTGACGTGCGCCTTGCGGTATCTTGTAAACTCGCTGGTAACCTACCCGAGATGCAAGGGTCACAAGGTCATTGTCTGTTGCTTCTACATCACGTCGTGCAAAACCAATCAAGGCAGCCAGTCGCCAAACTCCAGTGGGATAAAGTAATCACTAGGGGTTAACGAAGCCGGATGTATAGCGGTGTAACACATAGCGCGATTGCTTACCGTTCCAAATATCACGGGTGCCTTTGTTGTTAGTTCATTCAAAACCAAAACTTACGAATGCAAATTATTTTGCAAGGGAAAAAAGAAAAAAATAACCACAATTTTCGCTTGGCGCGGGAATCATTTTCAGCGTAGAGTCAAGCAGAAGGTGGCAAAACGTTTTGAGAAAAAAATCTTTGCAGATATCATTTTTTTGCATCACGTTACAGAGATTCCATGCTAAATTAAAATTTCTTGTAATTTATTCAGTAACAACTTCTTGTAGCCAAGATGGTGACGTCAACACTTTCACGAGCGAAATTAAACAGAGGCCGATTCAGCGGCGCATTCAATTCAATTGGTCGCGACTGGCGGCTCGACTCAAACAAAAAAACGAACATATCAACACAAAACGCCTTCCTACGGCACCAAGTCAAATGCATACAGGACGTTCAGCGTACAGGCTTCCGTACTTACTGTTGGATCGCTTCGTAGTCCTTTTGATAAGCTTGCCGGTGTAATTGCGGCACTGCGTTCCGTCGCCACCACAAACGCCGCACGCGTCTTGGTGCAGAGACGAGTCGATGACTTTGTCGCATCCAACATTCTGCAACGAAGATCCGCTGGTGTGTTCACGGGTTGCTCTACATGCTTACTGGCGGCAGCAAAAAATTAGTAAGGTGATAGATTTTGAAACACAATCGATTTAATTTGAGATAGGGATGAAAAACAGAATGTTACGGTGTGCGCCCATGTTTTAACAATGAAAAACAGTCTTTATGTCTTAAGTGTACTTTTAAAACAAAACAGCACATGCATTCCGTGAAAGGCAAATTGATAATTTGATTCTCTGTATTTTGCGCTTCAATAAAAGAATTAAGCAACGTTGCAGAAACATATACTTTATTCAATGCCATCAAGTTCGTGAACTGCCGAATACTGTGCTCAGACTCCACCGTATCACAAACCTAAACGAACAAGCGTTGGAACAAAAAAGTGAGCTAAACGATTTAACCATATACTGTACGACCCTTCGATACCGCGGGGTTTTTTCCATTCTGCAATTGCAAAAGGTTGGCAATCGTTTCCGTAGCAAATTGCCAGGTTTTCCGTAATTTATCCTTGCGCAGAGTTTCGGTGAGCGTAGTCCTTAGCTACCAAGAAAATCGATTTCCATGAACGCACCCAAGTTTTCCAAGCACCGCAAGCTTTTACGAGGAAGCAGTCCCTGGCAACTTGATTACGGATTTCCTCCCTCAAAGATACTGCCCCGTTTCCAGCAGTTTCTGACATCACGCTAAAGACACTGTCAAGCAACGCATGTTCCCGTGCACTTACGACGCACTCTCCGCGGATACAGATGCCGTGCGGATCCTCGTAGCTGCACCGCGTTCCGTCGGCCACGATGGTGCCCATGGAAGCCACCTGGTTTGTTTTTTTCGAGACGCAGAACAGCTCGCACTTGAGATCTTCTGCGAATTGAGAAAATGTTTATAACTAACCATCTGTTTGTTTGCAGTAATGAACTGGAAACGTAAAGCATCCGAAGAAGTAACTCTCCGTGATTTACGTTCGACATTCAATCCAAAGAACTTTCCAGAACAAAAATCGTGTCATAACCACCGCACACACTCCATTTTTTAGCTTACTGTATTGAAGTGTTGCGTTCATGCAACGGAATGAAACGCGTCACACTTTCAGATTACTTCATCAACACTAAAAGGCAAGAAAACCAAAAATTATTTTTCAGCGCTGAGTCGAACTTACGTCTTGGGTGTTCGTAGGGAAGCCACTTGTGCTTCTGCTGCTTGAACAAAACAGGATTGTTGTAGGTGCACTGGTCGACGCGATAGTCAGTTCCCTTCGGGCAGGTTTGTCTACTGCACAGATCGGGATCCATGTTGCGTCCCACGCAGTCGTGACCGCCGTTCGAAGGTCTGCATCGACCCACCAAATAAAAGCCTGTTGGCTCAACTGCGTCTTCGCAAAAAAACTGGTAACCGCTCGTGCGTCATGTGTCCAGATGGACATATTGTTCCATTATACTCAATCGTACGCGTCCTATTCCAGTGGTGTAGGAGGTGGGGGTGCAGGGGGTGCAAGCGCATCCCCAAAAGTTTTGATTTGATGAAAATTCGCGCAAAATCCCTGAAAATCTAGGTAAAATCCCTAAAAATCTGGGCAATATCCCTGAAAATCGGGGCAAAAAATGGCGCCCAACGCTGCTTCTCTTCAACAAATGGCGCCGAACGTTTACAGAAAAACACATAAAGATCTTTTATTTGGAGGCCACACCAACAAAAGGTCTTCATGTTTTTAGTGGGACAAAATCTGTAGGCAAAAGTGGCACAAAAAATTTTCGGGCAAAAAAACTTCGCACCCCCAAAAATTTGCTTGCTCCTACACCTACGTTCTAATTCACCAAGTAGTTTAGGTTAGGATAAACAGATCTTGCGTTATCAGGTCGGAAGAAAAAGATAGTAAGGTGACCAGCAGAATAGCTCAAAGCAAACAGCTCACAGTGAACCATGGTTAATGCCCCGTGTTTAAAACAAACAAGTTAAAAAGTACGAGTTCAAACTATAAAGTTCATATCAGACCACTTTCACCAACACAATAAATCACGGAAAAACAGTTGCAGACTACAACTGCACCCAAATGTGTTTGTGTTTGCCGAAAACGTCTTGCTCCTGGGAAAAACAGCTAGATTAAGAACAGAATGAACCGAAAATTAAGTTTTACGCACGGCGGTCTGTTGCATTCCCTTGTCCGGAACATGACTCCAGTGCCACATGACCTGGAGCAGTCACCGTATGTCGACCACGGGCCCCAGCTCCCGTCCACTGCTTCACGTTGGTGTATTTGGATGCAATGACTCTTGAAGCACCACTGAAACAAATTTTCTGTTACACACAGTCGTCGCTACACCTATTCGGTGAGTGGCATTTCTGTGTCAGTTTTTCCAGGCAACAAAGCTCGATACAGGGCCATAGGCGTAGCCTGGGGGGGCCAAATTGGCCATGCCCCCCGACATTTTTAGAAAACATAGCCATTTTGTGTTTTGAGAGGCGTTTTTCTAAGCAAAGTAGTGTCATTCGCCTAAAATCAAACATTTTGGCCCCCCCAAAATTTTTGGACTGGCTACGGCACTGTACAGGGCAATCAGAACTGTGACTACATCACGTAATCCGCCAAACAGACTGAAAATTTTTCCTAGTCTACCATTAACTAACACCTTTGTACATATGATGGTATTGCTTCTCACTTCTCATGCAAGCACTTGCCTCAGCACTTGTATCAGTTCTAACGAGGATGTTCTACTAGCACAACCATGCCCGGCAATTTTAACTGATCGATGTTGCGCAGTGTGTTTCGTGGCGATAGATTTTTATCAGAACTGCCACAAAATAAGGAAAAAACAAACCAAGTATAGAGTTATTTACACATCCCTCCCGATGCGGAAATTACTAACAAACGCTTTTCGAAGTGGTGCTGTTGGCAATACCAGACCCCATGACCAAGCATAAACACCAGCATGGGCGCAATTTGGTGGGGGACACGGGGGACGTGTCCCCCGTGTTTGCCGGCCGCATTTCATTGGGACGTGTCTCATTGGGACGTGTCCCCCGTGGGACGTGTCCCCCGTGTTTGCCGGCCGCCGGTTCATTGGGACGTGTCCCCCGTGTTTGCCGGCCGCATTTCATTGCCGGCCGCATTTCATTTACTTTTATGAATTACGGCCGCCAGTACATTGAAGACATTTTGTATTTTGCATTGATTCTGTTCTGCTCTCACACACTGAGCCTACCCTGCTTCCCCATGTTTGTTTGGACTTCTTTCTACTAAGCACTGCATACTTATTACTCATGCATCAGATAAAGAGTTTTTAATAATACACAGCCACCACAACTTCTATTGATACGATTGGAAAACCCGAGAGGCATGTGCGCAAAGCTTCACACTGTGGCAGCAAGTAACGATAGAGATCACCCGATGAGATCACTCTATCATTGCTTGTGCTCGCCACGTATATATGGTTCTTGTTCTTCGCGCACAGGCCGTTCGCGGTGAATCGCACATTCAACGCAACGCCAACGGAGAGGTTCCAACACCATATTTTAAATTACATAATCATGTTCACGGCCGCATCAATTTTTATCGAAGGCAACATGCGGCCGCACGGCCGCAGCTTGTGCACCCCTGTGTTAGATGGTAGGCCAGGCATAGCCAAGTTGATGTTGAAACAGAGTTTGGTGCGGTATCATTGATTCTGTTAGTTTATCCATTTTAGCTTCGATATAATGTTTAGAATTTTTCAAGTTTTTGGAGGCCGTGAAAGATGTTTAACTGTTTCTGTCCGAGATTTAACCCTGTGTGGTTTACTGTTAGAAAGGTTATTTTCTTGGAACAGTAAGAGTATTACAGCTGAGCATGTGAGAGACCACAGTACAGCCATGATTTGTTCCGTGTAGAAATGTAACCGTGTAGAAATGCAATTGGCTTTACTGTAACGTTGGTTGTCACGTATTCAGAAACAGACAGCGTATAATTTAACGATGCTAGTGTATATAATGTTAGAAAATTGGATTTTCAGGCAAACCTCGGCGAAGTTTTTGCCGAAGACAAAAAGCAGCACTATTGTGGAGACTTAGTTTTGGGATGGGGGAGTTTAGCAAAAGACTGTTTTCAACCATTAGTGAACAGAATTTCATACAAAATGTTGGAGAAGTGTCTATAGTATTTACCTACCTGTATATTGACCTATAGCTCAAAACGTAGGGACTTGACCAGGAAATAAAGATAAAATATAGCCTACACTTATCCTCATTCTTGTCATGTCGCGACAATAGTGACCAACAAAAACAAAAGATATTTTTTCCTTGACTCTTACACTTTGTGCTTGTGCTGAATGCATTGTAAGTCATCTGATTTACTTGAGTAAATCAGCAATGTTTTCATCCAAGTAAGAAACATTTGCTTTACAGATACATCACATCTAGTTTTGTTGGACATTCCCTTCTTGGTACTTTTTTGCCAATTCACCGTTGTGCATTTTGATTTACTCCCAAATATATTTTTGTGTCGTTATGCAAGTAGAACTCTTAGAATGAAACTTTTGACTTGGTGCAGAGTTATAAGTCTGGCCGGGCTGGGCTCGGGCATAAGTTTGTCCAAATATTTCGGGCCAGTTTCTGGCCTGCATACAAAACTTTTTTATAACATTAAGCGTAGCGACTTTTTTCTTTCATGACGTAGATTTGTTGTGCTTACCGCGGTAACTTCTGAGTGAAGTGATTGTGATTTTTCTTTAGCTAATTCTGTTTGCAAACACAGCTGCGTTCTTTTATTCTCTGCTGGGATTAGTCTCACACTGTTTTTGAGAAGGCGACAGCGGTGAGGAAATTAGCACGCGATGGCGTTGCGTCGAAAAAGTCAGTCACTCATGCAATTCTTGGCTTGTTTTAAGAAGCCTACAAGCCGGCTCATCATATCAATAGAGCTATTCTGGAGAGTTTCTTTTATGCCTATAGCGCCATCGTGGAGTTTCGTGATAGTTCCTTTCTATCTTGAGAAACATTATATTCCACACTCTGGAGCATTATCGTCGACTAACATGCTACGTTTGTGCCAGAATATGCCAATGTTTTGGTCAAGGTGGTTGCTATTTTCGGTGTGATAAACCGTGTACCTGCAACTACATCTACACCTTCACACAACGTTTTCTCTTACCCCGCAGTCGCGCATATCTTAAAACTATCTCGGTAAATTTGGCTTTCAGGCCTAAATCGGGCTTCAAAAATAAATGTCGGGCTCGAGCCGGTTTCGGGCTCTGGCCGAGTTCAAGCTTCCAAATGAGGCTCTTTTACAACTCTGTGTGGGTATGTAGGCAGGGGCCAACAAGGGAAGATTGAAAGGATACATCCTCCGTCCACCAACAGTAAAAATAGATTGAAATCACTTTGTGAAATAGGCTACGCTAATTTTAGGCCAAATGTTTCTGCTGCTGGTAAGAGGATATCTGTGGAGATTTTGGTAGGGGTGGGGCTGCATGCAAGATGCCCAGTCGCTTTGAAAAGATTTGTAGCTTTTTCAAAACACGGAAATGTGCAAGAAAAATATTTATTGTCTTTGTAACGTTAAGCGACTTGAACAAGACATCAAATTGCGCTGTAACCCACACTTCTCATAAAATGCACGAAAACTGAAGTGTTCTACTGTACGAGTGATATGCACGTGCGACCAATGCGGTTCAGCATTCTGTGCATTCCAACTGACAGCTCTGATAAAACCCAAATGATATGTTCTACTATATTGCTGTGCTTGTTTACATCCAAATACGATATTAATGGAAGCAGGCTGAACTACAGTACCGTGTCCAGCAACAAATTTAAGTATTTTAATATGTAAATCATCTGCAAGGACAAAACAAAGCGCGATTAGTGTTGCTCTCAAAACACCTCTAGAAATAAGATTGGGAATCTTTATATATAAAATGTTACTTCTGCATCGACCCGATGACTATATTGGTTTCACACCAATCTGTCCCCCCCACATTTTACAACAAAATTGCGCCCATGAACACCAGTGCACCGCTTTGCCACACAGAACTCTTTCATGTCAACAATTATTTGTGTGGTGTACAATCGCTTCACCAAGTAAAGCCTTAGCCTTAAGCGCCTACAAAGAAAGCGACGAAAAAGGTGAGCTGCTACGAAGTAATTTCACTGCAATTCGTGGACTTGTCTTTTCTAAGTCGACGAAGGAATTTTTTGCATCTTTTGATGGTATATCTATTTAAAAATAAACTGGGAAACGATTTTCTATAGCGTGCATGCGGTTAACAGCAGTCTGATAAAACAATTTGTGCTTCAGCAAGGCTGCTTTGAATACTGCTGAGGACCGCCCCGGGCTGTGTAATGAAGACCATTCTGCACAATCAAAGCAAACCGAACAGTTTTGCGGCCGAGGTTATCAATAATCATTCTAGGAACGATCGTGGCAGGAGTTTTAAGGAACAAACTTACTAAGTGCTTTAACGCAATGGAATCGCGCAAGGGTTTTTTGGAGTTTAATGTTTTGCTTTCTCTGCAACTGTGCAGACAAGATCAGCGGATTCTCCAGGACCTTTTCACTTGCGAATCGCCGGCCATCAGCATTGTATGCGCCGCGGCGGAAGTGCTGCAAGATTGCGGCAATGCCATGCGATTAGTCGTGAGCTGGAACCGATGATATAAAGTGATATAATCGCAAAACTAGCGGCAAGTAATCCCGGAAACTCGCCTAGATAGGCAATTGTGAGCATCTTGCTTGCACAGCAATTGTGCCACTCGTCTGATTTCGCCTTGAACTTCCACGTGACTCAAACCTTACTCTCATTGAACTCGTTGCAGTTCGCTTGTTTCTTGTCGTCACCATAAATTAGCAAAAACGATTTTAAAATTAAGGGCAACACTGGGCAGTGTCTATCGCTGTTGTAATCCAACAAGTTGGACACGCAGTTGTGGTTCGTCGCAAGTAACTTCAAACTACACTAATCGATACATGATTGCCTTTCGCGCGACATTATGAAGTCATCGCCAACAGAACCTGTAGACGTCAACAAGCAATAACTCACAATAATCATCGTTTTATTGTTGTTTGTTTATTCCGGATCGTTTTCCGTAAAAGATATCGTTTAACGGAAAGAAATCAAGCATAGACCTACACGAGAGCAAAGAACACCTCAAGAGGCGTACCTGTTACAAAAAAATGATGCTGAAAACTTCAGCTGTTAATTCTGATTGCGACTACCAAGAAATGCCAGTTACGCTTGCAGGTATGCTTCACAAAACTAACAAGCGTCTTTAGGTAAGTGACTGCATTTTAACTGCTCTTCCCACTCGTTGAAAATCTAAGAACCAAATTCTCTTCTCATTAAAAACGACTACGCAATAGAAACTGAGAATAATACTGCAGCAATGGAAAACTGAGAGAATAATAATTCGAATGACGCACCATGCCTTCTCCGCAGTCTGTCCCGTCAACAGGTGGACCCTGCTTCGTTCTGCAGAACAGAGGGTTGTCATCGTGACTGCACCAAAGCGTTTTGCATACATTAACGCTGAACTGTAAACAAAAACAATTTTCAAGTTGTTAGAGTACAAAACAGTAGATTAACTCTGTTGATGATGTTTATGTTCCATCCATTCAAACTGCGACAATATGTTACAATATGGTTCTATTCTAACTCTTATACATGCATTTTTTGTTTATATTATTCAGACACTTCGCTTAGGATGAGACAACTACGCGATTTTTTCTTCAGAGGCAAGAACGATGTTCAAAGAAGGGTGGTACCGGTACAAACACTGTGCTTACCGCTTCGCATTTTCGGTAACCATCACCAAACTGGAAACGACATTGGTCGTCCACGGAGTAAGCGACTCCAGGATAGACGGGATTGGGACCCCAGTTGGGCCTGTGAGGATCATCCGTTAAACAGTGAAATGACCTGCAAGAGAAATTAAAAGCTGTAAAAGCTTGCAACAATCACCATAACTAAAAACTAAAACAAGTCTTCGCACTAGCTTTCAAAGCAAAGCTTACTCTATATTAGCCTCTAGTTCTTGCTGGCTGCAGCGGGACCAGTGATACCGATGAAAGGCAGCTTCAACCAGTGGAGCCATGATGGATCCCATGCTGGTTTCGTCGCCGCATCTGTTGCCTTCGCCATCGTGTTCCATTCCTAAACTAACAGTTTAGAGAAAAATTAGGAGACAAGTAAAACGCAGATGTAGTACAAAAAATCTCATACTGCAGACCATTTTGCAATGAGCAATCGTCACTTCTTGAACCGGAAGTGTCAAAATATTCCAGCACCTTACCTTATTTTACAGATTATGTTGAATCTGTAGAAGTTTAAACGTTTCGTTCCACAACTGTCACCACCCTGACTGCCATGCTTTTGCCCTGTGAGTTCCATAGGACAGGTCAAGGGGACGAATGCTGCCCTCTGGCTGTGCACTGCATTAGCACTTCTGGGGTTAGAAGAGTAAATTTCCAAATAAACTGGGTTTAACGTGGTCTTAAAGGGAACCGCGAGGTAATTTCATGCAGCAAATAAGCCTAACCTGCTGTTTGGTATAACATGTCGATTTCGGCAAGGCTGGGACGACAAGTCAAAATGAGTAAACCAGGGGAGGGGCATTCTACGGTGCAAGTGGAAAAAGTAAGGGAACGCGTGAACAATGCTGGAGTAGGCAAGGGCTGTTGAGTTGCACGAGTTGGCTGAAGACATCTGACTGGTCTTCTTATCATTGTTCGATTTCTAACCCAATCCACACGACACTGCTGCTAAAAAAAGATCGCGCCGAGGGTAGTCAGACAGTTATCATCATCATCAAATTGTCATCGCGACACTTCTCAAAGAAGAAAATTTCTTACCACGCCATGTCTCACCACTAATAATTTGCCACGGCTATGTCTTTCACCACGAAGCAGCAGTCGCCAAGAGGAATTGCGTTTGGTGAGAAATTCTTTGTGATGACAAATTGTATGTGGTGGTGATAAATTGTTTGTGGTGAGAGATGCCGTGGTGACAATCGAGTAGTGACAACTGTCGTGGAATCGATGATCGAGTCATCACAAGCTTGGACAAAAAGAGAAAGGCAATAAAGAGCAGCAGTCCCTTTCTTTAAACTAATATTCCTAGACCAAAAGCTGTTACATTTGATGTGCTACTTCTCAATTTAAGTATGTACTTTCCACGATGGGTGTAAGCAAGGAATCGATCAGCAAATTTTTAATAGGAAATCGATTTCAATATAATCCTATTTGAATAAGGACTGAGATTCTATTTGAATAAGGACTGAGGATGCGTAAT
>Ga0210059_1000264_pt1 | contig 59307 bp, 39 predicted proteins | sample Ectturendosymbi2_FD_188042 | JGI IMG/M metagenome (GOLD analysis project Ga0210059, IMG submission 188042) | Ecteinascidia turbinata endosymbiont from Florida, USA - Sample 2 (SPAdes) (version 2) | ecosystem: Host-associated > Tunicates > Ascidians > Unclassified | place: Key West, Florida... | reverse complement strand
TTCATTCGGCACAATGCCGCGGGTGCCGAAAAGAACCAGCATTTTCGCAAAAACTTTCTTCAATTCAGCACATTTGCTTCCGAAAGACCTCAACCAAGGGTCGCCAAACTTGCTTCTTGCCCCGGGCGACATCTGACCTTGGTACGCCGCTGTAGTTGAGATCACAACAAGTATTGATCCAGCTCTTTCCACACAACGTCATGGACAAACTCCGAGGCAGACTTGCCGCTTGTGACGTATTCGTTTGCTGACGTCGACAAATTTTTAATTCCAAATGTGGATTCCGCGCCGTATTCATCTTCCTGCGCTCTGAAAATTCAGTGGGAGGGTGAGGCCGAGCTTTTGTCGAATCAATCACATTTGTCTACGAAACATTTCTGACGTTAAATCTTTCGCTTTATATATAAGTGTGTGCAAAAGCGCATATTTTTCCAGCGGATTCGTGTCTCATACACTCCCCTCATTCGAGCAAAAGCATTTTTGTTGCTGACCATCCTAGTCGCAGGAGATGGAAAGACGAATGAGTTTATTTGAAAAATGAAGAAAATTAGAAGTATGCACATATTCAACTTAAAATTTGCTGTCATACCTATACTTGTCATGTGACCACTTCAACCAATCGCGTAAAGCTAATGGCAAAATAGCTCCAGCAGTGATTTTGCCTCATGAGGCACATGGCCACGTCAACACAGCTCAGGTAGAACTCCGAAGAGTAGCGCCGCACATCGGTGTTGTTGTTTGCATTTGAAAATCAGTCATTATCGCCAAACTATTGTTCTTCGAACAAAGCTAAACGATAAGCAACATGTCCTCAAATCGGGTCTCAGCGAAATAAAAACTGCAGGAAACCTGACTCATTGTCGCCACCTACCGACACGTGCGCGCAAAACGATGGAATAGAAGGAAAAGGCTTTGTCTATTTTATATATCAGCAAAGTGCATATCTGATAGGAATCGTTTGGTTCTCTATCTAGGCGAGGTGAGCAACGCACTAAAAATGATGGTTAATAGTCGCCTCGCCTCACGAACATTCAAGGATAGAGATATAAAGGGAAACACGCGTCCCACAAAAAGTGGGTTGCAAGGGTCAGACCAAATCTGCGGAATCGATTGTTGAGGAAAACACTTACTACAGCCTTGAACGGTCTACTTGCAAAAGTAGCTGATAGACCGTTCAGGGCTGAGCCAAAACTGGTTTACATACATGCTGTGACTTTGTCTTGTAAAAAAAGAAAAAAAAACGGTTGAATCAGGCAAACCGCGGATGAGCATTGACGAAAGAGGCGGAATCCTTTCAACACGAAGGCAAAGAGTTAAACTCAAACAATCAAAAAAAGTCGGGAGAAGCGACGCGGCCCTGAACTTTACCTAAAGCGATCCCGAATCGCTGCCTTCACGTCAACGAATTGGACGCAAACGACCAAAATCATATTTTTACCAAAAATCCGAAACTCTCCGTATACAGCGAGTACCTAAATGCAACTTCGGTTGCTTGGAAACGCCAAACAAGCTCGAACGGATTTCTTCAAAAAACAACAAAACCCTACTTTCAAACTCTAGGTAGAAGCCCTAACGGGAACAAATGGGTTTCGTTATTACAGAAGACCTCTCTTCATGGCACTTAAAACCCTGTCTTGGCCATATCTGCGTCAAACGACCGGCCATCATTAATATGTGAACATGATTATTAGTTTGTTTGGCATATTTTGCAGTCATTTGGCACATTCTGACAACGGATTTGGCATTTTTGGTTCATCCGGACCGGACCTAGCAACAGTGCTTTCCAACGTTGTGACTTGAGAATTGTTTTCTCAGGTTTTGCCGCTTGCATTTAAGAGGAGTTGGAGCATAAACTCTCAGATCTTTCACTAAGCACTGCGTAATATAGTAAAATTTGGTATCAGATCGAGTGTACAGAAGTTGGGGTTGGTGGAGAAATTTGATATCCACAGGGGGTTCGTAGGGGAGAAAGCATTAAACCACTGTCATAGAAACTTGCCTGGTGATGGTGACGCGCAACCCACTCCCTCGACGCCGCGAACCGAACGAGAGATAAGTGGACGTGACAGGATGTTGGCAGTCGTCGTATTTGATGTCGAAGAACTCGCGATCAGTCCTGCAATTCGTTTGGCGACCTGCAAAGTTCAAGCAAATATGTAGTTTTTTTCGGTCATATACCTAATTTTTTTTAATGACCGAAAAATATTAAGTCAATTCCGTCACAGTGTTTAAAAATATAGGCTAATGAATATTGTTACAGCGAGTTTCAATGCTGCTGTGCGGCAAATGACCGAAATGTTTCAGTGACAAAAATGTCCCAGCGAAAAAAAAACAGTCTGCAAGTCAGAACCGTCGCCAGAATGTCGTCAATGGGGGTCTTAACGTTAGCTCGGGTGGGGGGGGCTTTACGTCCGTGCAGGGGGGGTTGACATTCAAATTTGACAAAAATTCCACTAGTTTATGGTGTTTCATACTTCAATTTTGGGGGGCTTGGAGCTTCGTTTGGGGGGGCTAAGCCCTCCAAAGCCCCCCGTGGCGACTGGACTGCTGAATTTAACCTATTTGAAGAAAAACAAACTTTTTCGTGGATGTTTTTCCTTTATGATTTTAACAAAGCAGTTACTTTTATGAGTCGAAGTGCCCAACGAAAAGCTTTTAATTGGCCGTAATTAGCAACGGAAAGATACATCACCATTTCTACCATCATAGATGCACAATCTAATGGAATATAAATGCCAGATACAGTATAACGATTATCTCAAAACAAGATTTGCTTTGCAAAGAAATATTAGCTCAGCAACATTCAAATTGTTGTCTCTGGAGATAAAATTCCGTAAAAGCAGCAATTTTCAACATTTATAATAACTATTTTGCAACATTGCAATAAGTATTTGCTGATATTTAGGATATCAAACAGGACTCTTGTACTTTCACCCGCAGAAAGTTTTACAATTTCGCAAAACATGCATTTGTTTGCGACAGTATTTGCACTGGCATGAAATCCAGTTGTCAGTGTGAGCCACATCCCGTTCACAAAACGATAAACTGCTGAGGAGTCAAATATCAAAATAACTTGAATTCACTAAACGTCGACTCGTCAACAATCTGTGTTGATTCTGTAAAAGTTATAGTATCTCAATCGGGAGAATCCAAAACATGAGCACATGTGTGAGTCGCCGTCACGCTGAGCGCTCGAAGGTATCTTGAGGCCAGAGTTCCATTCCTTTTGCTCTATCAGCGTTTCTCAAAAGGCGATTCGCGAAAACTAAAACAAAACTTCACAGAAGCAGGAAAGCAGAATTTATTTTGTAAAAGTGATGCACTTCATTAAATTTTTTCATGGACAATATTTACTTGGGAGGCTGTCACAGCAAAACGAAAAAAATTTTTCAATCATAAAAAACTCCTCTTGTTCAAAGCGACAGTCCATGCTTCCTTCTTTACTTTTAGATCGACACGGCTTGCAGTTCGGAATATCTCCAATTGTTCAGAAACTGGAAAACCTTAACTGTAATCAGCAATGGCGCTATAGTTCGAGATTTCTGCAGTATTTGGGAAAGAGGAGTACCTCTTGACTATAATTATTCCTGGGTCCATTCCGGTCCTGGGTGTTGACGTCTGACAGGACCCCACCTATGGGCCAAATGGTCTTTTTCAAGGGCAGGCAAACCTCTTCTGCCATACAAGACAATCAAGGTATGGGGAACTGATAGGTAAGCCGGAAATAATTTCCCGGTCTCTCCGGCCTGGTAACCCCTGAAACTGAACCTTGGCCTAACGCGTTGGCCACGTCTTTCGTTGGGACTTCGTGGGATCGCGGTGCGCGGTCTGCTGATGACCGGGCAGCTTAGTGCCCCTCACCCTTGCCTGGGATCCTTCTAGAACTTTTTCAAAGAGTCTCAGTAACAAACACAGAAGTCATGCTTTCAATCTGTTAAAAATATAATAGCCATTGTTTGATGATAACAATCCTTTGTTCGATTTCCAGAATTGAACTTTGATGAATGCATTTGTATGATTGATTCCTCGCTCGCTCGCGCATCGCTAGTGCGCTGGAGCGACGAGATCGCGAAAACAGTTTTGGGGGCAGGTATTTTCTCAATAGGAAGAGTAAAAAATGGTCATTTGCGTTTTCAGCAAAAAAATCGACTCCCGTTCTGTTGGCTAGTAATTGTGAAAACCGAAAAATATCACGAACATTTTTCACAAGTGAAAAAAATTGCGTTAATTATAAAATTTGAAGGTCCGGGACTTTACTTCCCAACAGATATGACGCCACTGTGCAAAGGCTCTAACCGACTGCGTTTGTTATGACTACGAATGGTAATGTTTTTACATATTCTTGGTTTTTCACTGCCTTCGTTATTTAGCACACAACGCAGAACACCTGATACAACCAATAGTTATTTTTTAATGAATTTTTTGCGGTATAATAACGTCACAAATGACGCGTTGCCCAGGTGCTTCAGAAAAATGCGGCCATGTAGTTATGACTTATAGCTGGCAGGGGCTTGCAACAATCCGAGGACACGGGCTTTAGGGAGTGTCCACATATTATGCAAGCAAGTTTTTTACCTATCATAAAGCCCCTCCCTTATCTGCAAGAGAACGCAAGCATCAAGCAATCCTCCCATAATTACGCACGCATTCGTTGACCCCCAGAAAAACCACAATTCCACTGGTTTTAGCACAGACAGCATCGAGGTTTTATTCAAGCAGCATTGCATGTGCGATCTAAATATTCGAAGATATGTTCTGTCGGAGGGCGCTGCTGAGCTTCGATCTCGCCACTGTCTAATTCAGGTGTCTCCTCTTCCAAGCGTTCTTCCGTGAGGTGGTGGTCAGTGTTGCAAAGTTTTACTGGGAAAAATTTACCATGTAATCATCTCAGCAACACCTCCCCACGAGCAACCGCAAGCATTTAAAAATACCCCGCCTCCCCCTTGTGCTTGCGCAATATGTGGACGCTACGTTATGATTTTACTGCTCGTGTAAAACACACTGCAAAAATAGTTGCATCCAGGCCAATGTGCTTTCAGTTTGATACAGACAGTGTTTTGCTGTAAGAAAAATTTGTTTGTTATTGCAAATTCATAATTTTCTATTACGAACTGCTGACTGCAAGCAGTTTTTAATTTTACGTGTTGCTAGAATTTCGTTCGAGTAATCAGTCTCCACGAGGGTGACGCAGCCGAATCAATCAGCAAATTTTAATGGAAACTGTATTCACGTAACGCTGCACATCGTCAATCCTGACATCTACAAGCAATGCTTACAGGTGTAATGCTGAAGGTCGAACTAAAACAAACGCGGGACTGAAAGAATTAGTTCACTGCGTTATCTTTGGCGAAATTATAGAAGGAATAACATATTTTTAAATATCTTCACTTTGTTTTTTAAAATTGCATGAAAAAGCAACAAATTTTAACTAAAACCAACCGTTCCACTGTATGTCAAAGGTCATCATTTCGTCGTACCACTTCCTCAGAGGATCACAGTCTTGTTCCTTTCCAATCGCGTTCAACGAAACACGCTACAAAAACACGTTAACGTGTTAAACATCCTACAAATAACACGTTAGCGTGTTAGGCATCCTGCAAATAACACATCAACATTTTAAGCATGGCTGTTCGATTACGAATAATTTTTTCAAGTTGAAATCTGGGATATTAGCAAAAGGAACTCTGAGAACAAAATACTCTTATTTAGAAAACTCATCATTCGGCACGAGTTTTAGCCAAAAGTAAACTACGAAAAAATTGTGTGTAATTTTCTGCCACTTCAGTGCGAAACATGAACAATCTGACTGTTTTGGAATAAAGGGATATGTGTGACGTCAATAAGCGACAAACCTTGGAAATTACGACAGTAAAGTTTGCCTGTGACGTCAGTCTAAAATCTAAAAATTTATCTGATTCTTAGAACCCTTTCACGGCTCGAGCTAGCCAAGCAAAGCAAAGGTCAAGCAAAAAATTAGCAAATTGGAGAGTTTTAGAGGTAAATAGTAAAATATAAAACACATGTCCTCACACGTAAGGAAGTGCTGCCTGTAGCTTCCTGACGTTTAATTCAGACCGACATCAAGTAAGTCATAAAATTCAGTTAATGCACTTTACCGATTTCGTTCGAAGCCAACGAAACGTGATTGAAGGAAATTGTGGGGAGCAGCCTTGTGCTGCTGAGACCTAATGTCTGTACGGGCGCAGTCTTATGCTGTGAAGGCGCAAAGACAACTAACGGACAAACTTTCTCGGTCTTCGTTATGCTCGAAAACAGAGAGATGCGCTCAAGTAATCCGCAACCAACATGAACAACACAATTATCGCCAAGGAACAAGGCAAAAACGTGGTGCAAGTGGAAACGTCGCGTTGGGGCAATGCTAAGCATGACATGCTGCAATTCTTGCGAACGCTACACTACCACTTGATGCAAAATAATTCATCCATAACGAAACATAAAGAACAAAGAATTCTGAAATTATGAAAACATCATAGGTTAGTTGAGGACAGACAAAACAGGAGCTTCTTATTTAATCTTTTGATGAAAATAGTAACATTTTTTACTGTATGCTAACACCTCAGTGATTGTATATCATTTGTTACACACTACAGTTAGTGTCAACCTTGCACAAAACTGCATCGCAGGATTTGTTGATTGTTCTATCTGAAAACCAACCAATTTTTTCTGAACAATGTGTGTAGACGCATCGCCGTCACAAATAAATTTTCTTACGCATGCACACAACAGCCACACTTTTCAAGTTTTTGGTACAGATTGCTTTGCATCTCTTCACCCATGTACTAACGAAAATCAATACAGTATTATGGCTTTTAGCAAATTTGCTCGAAATTTTGCCTGAACAACAAAACCAAGAGAAAACATTTGAAAACTTAAAATTTATTTGTGTTTACAAACTTGAGTTTTTTTAAACTTGCCAAATAAACGTGGAAAAAGTTAAATTACAGTTGACATCCTCAATTAGGTTTCATCAAATTCCTAATAAATTATTTTGTCCCATAAGAAGTAGCTATCAAAGACAAGCAAATTACTTTGATTGGTTTTCAGACAAACACCAACAATTTTGAAAGCTAATTAAAAAATATATATTTTGCATATTTCACTTTCTTTTCAGAATCTTCTATTTTGGATAACGAAGTAAACTAAATCGTTGTTGTTCATACAGCTTAGTACATTTTGCACCACTTCTGAAAACAATAAAAAAGTACAGAGAAAAAGAAAAATAATACTGCAAAAAAAATCAAAATAATGCCACATCAAAATTGTGTGCATGTGTGCTTGATTTAAATTTTAATATTTGGTACATGTTTATCTTTCACCAACATACCTTTAACAACTCTTTCAGTTGCTGTTCATGCTCACGTTGTCTTATTTGATCTTTGAGCTCAAGTAGAAACCGCTCCTTTTTATCAATCTCAACAACTAACCTGTAGAGCTTCTCAAAACTGCACAATAACAGCATGCTTCATAAGATACATCTTGGCATGACATTTTTAAAGCTAGCGACAACTTACTAAACACAGAATATGAAAAATGTTATAAAAATGCATGTTAGATCTGCTTTAAATTTATTTTGGCAAGCAGATGCAATATAATTTAAGATTCCGTGGTTAGAATGAAAGAAAACACCTCAATTTATTAACTGGGAATATGTAAACATACAGTAATATTGTAAGACTTAAAAATCTCACTAAACAGACTTCAGCACACTTTAGCTGCAGGAATAAGGCAAGTCAAAATACATCTGCTGATATAACCACAGCAACAAAGTACAATATAAACTGTAATGTGGCAAAAAAACACAAGAGCAATGAAAATTACCGCACAAAAACAAGCTCCACAATGTTTTGCTCTTCTGATACTTTTTTATCAGTCATTTCTGTTTTTTTGATAACAAGCCTAGCACTTGTTATCAGCACAAACACCAACAAATAATACAGGTGGTTTTGTTTCAGAGGGCCAATGAAGATGCAAAATTGCTTTTGAAAAATTGCATTGGTTGCTGCCAAATGTGGAATACACATCATCAAAAACTGGTCTAAAAGTTGATATCAGATAAATAACAAAAGGTGATCTCCACAAACGTAGCCAAGTGCCAAAGTCTACTTCATTAATACATAGTGCTTATGATATAAAAACACTTGTACAAATGCAACCCTCGATTGGTGGTTTTAACATATGTGCTTCAAGGTGAAATCGCTGACATTCCAACTGATACATTACTCTGCCTGTGTCTTGAGATCTTCAACTGTATTAATCAAACTTTAAGGGACAGTCATATCAGACCGCATGCTATAGTTTATCTTCAATATAATGTAATAAGTAGAGTAAACTCTGTGTTTATCACTAAGCACATTTTAAATAAAATATCATTTAAAGCTACATGGCACTGTGGTCCACTGGATTGTAGACTAAAAACTGGGAGAAACAAGTTGGTGTAACATTTTACATAAAACAATAAGTCAAATTTGAAGCAACCAGAAACTAAGAAAGCATGTTTTTTTCATTTGTGTTAATTTTTATAGTTTGGAAGTTTTCTTTCAATGGTCAGAGCAAAACTGCTGTTTGTCAACAAGGGAAAGCAAAATTGATGTACATGGCCACCCAGTCTTTTTAATAATACTACTTGCAACAACAGGTATTTCAGACCAATAAAAATTGTAATAGTGGTTTGGGTCTGTCATTGTCAACTAGCGCTCTACAGATTGTAAGCTGTTCCACAAAAAATTCACTAAGGAAGCAATTATCCATTACCAATAGTTTTAATGTTCCATATATTCAAAAATAATAAAAGAGGGTTCTGTGAATCAAAGAAGTTGGAAAAAACTGGACTTGGGTCATTGTACAAAACAATGCTGAAGGATCATTACTAGGAACATTCTCAAATAAACAGTAGCTGGTTTAATGAGATTGATTGAATTTATTAATGCAATTACAAAATACATTCACTCAGTTTAAAATCAAAAGTACGTTATGTCTCTGAAATCAATTGTCATGTTGTTCATTTTTTCTATGTTGTGTAGACCCATCTGAAAAGAAACTCATAACCTTCGTAAACACATCCAAGAAGATGAATTTTTATTGGCAGCAGTTCATAGGATAATGCATCATCTATCTACCTTCCTCAGGCCAACTTCATAATAAATCAACACCCATGGTCCACATCTACCTGCATGTGTAAGATGTAGCTGCACATCATGAGATGGCAGTTGCCTAAGCACACCTAATCTATCATAAAAGTGTTAAAAACAAAATTCAGTGAACATCGGTCAATGAAAAACATATTATCGCTTTCAGAAATTTTTAGCTTTACAAATTGATGCTGTGTTTGATGGCATAGCTTCGTTTCACAACTGGTTTAATATACGTGCAATGACCATGAAAGTTAGTCATTGATCGCTTCAGAACTGGGCTTTTTTTCACTGAGACATTTTGGTGATTTATCCCAAAGTAATATTAAAACTCACCATAACAATATTAACTAGTCTGTATTTTTGGAGGTTATCACCAAATTTCAGCCATTTAAAAAATATTTCGTCTATGACTAAAAAAACGTAGCTTCAGAATAATGCATGGATTGCAACAGTACCATCTTTTACTTAGTGTAAAACAGGTCTGCACAACTCAGAAAGCCCAAGGGGGCCTAATTATTAACATAAATTTGCCATGGGCTGCAAAAAACTGTTTCATTTCGATGTAGAAATTTCATTGTAGTATAGAAAAAATTCTAGAACAACAATTACTTATTCAAGGTACACTTTTTGCAACATTTTCTATAATAGAGAAAGCTGTTGCGGGCCGCATGCGGCTCACTGGCTGTATGTTGTGCAGGCCTGATGTAAAAACACATCATTAATGTCATATAACAAGTTAATCTTATGGCGGTAAATGTTGGTAACTAAGGATTATAATGATGAAGAAGTGAATAGAGAGGAAAAACAATTGGGTGATGTATTTCTAAGAAGCATCCTTGTCAAATGTGAAGTTAATGAAGAGTTTATATTGCAAGTAAGTTTCACAGTACCAATGCTTAGTTTATTGTACTCCTATTCAAATTTTAGAAATCTCGATCGAAGCTCACAAACATATGAATAGAAAACATATTAATTCTTTAACAAGATCAAAACAAACAAAATTTCCCTTTCGTGCTAAAGTTGTGCAGTGTTGCGAAGGTCAGGATGGGTGCATGTTCCAATGTGTTAATGAAGCTACAGAACTAATAACCATCATCAAATGTTTTTTAGAATATTACTGCATCAGCAATTGTCTTCACTGTTTTCTAAAATCTTTGTTCTCAAAAATGATACTCAATTTTAGGTACAAAATTCAGAAAAGGTCAAGCATTGAGTTGCTTTGCTTTCAGTTATAGAGAAAACCTACTCAGAGCAGTCGTAACGAGAATAGCAAGGGTAAGAGGAGGATGTTGCAGATTCTGCACTGTTGTAAACTCTAGAACACCCAGGGCATATGGTTACTGAAAACATACAACTGATTAGAGAGAAAAACAATTTTTGCACTTCATGCTACGAAGCCATGAATTCTTGAAAGGTCAAGAGTGTCCTAGGCATTGCAAATGCAGGGTTCCCACATATTTTCAAAAACCATTTTCCATACTTTTTCAATACCAAACGAAAAAACCTCAATGCCATCACTTGTTTTCATTTTTTCAAAATTTTGTTCATGGAATGCAATGCAAAAAACACCTGCAAAACTGTCATCAGTGGCAAAGAACAAAATTTGAATAAACAAATGGTTGAATTTGGAATTTTTATACTTTCTCAATACTTCATGCACATGTTGGCCAAATTCAATACTTTTTCAAGGTCTTGAAAACCAATTTCACAATTCAATACTTTTTTGATACTTTCAATGCCGCATGGGAACCCTGCAAATGGTACTGCTGATGGAGAAAAAACGATGCAACCAGATAAAAAATATCACACATTTCATATCACAGCGGCATATTGCTCAGCATTATCAAAGGAGCAATGTTAACAAAATGAAGAAGGGCAGTAACAGAAGTCAAACGAATGAAATGGCACATCTTAGTTAACTGTGATGATCACCATTTTCTCAGAAAACATTATTGTCAACCCTGCAACAAGAACCTGAATCATCATTCCAGCAGGGCCGTCACCAGCTGGAATTTTCAGGGCGAGGGCAAAATGATTGTAACTTCTTGTTGTGCCTAACAAACAAAAACTTGTTGGTGCTTTCACCATGTTTTTGAAAATTTCGAGATGTGACAAATTTTCTTAGTTTCCCCCCTCCCAGGCCTGATTTAGCAGTGCAGTATTGCCAGATGGGACTTTTTAAGGAAAAAATTTTAGAAATTCGGCCTTGTTTCAAGTTAATGGCCTAAAAAATTTCAGTTGGCTTTTTGGCCTTTTTTGGGCCTCTTTTCAAGTTGGGTAGCCTTCAAAAAATCTTTTGGCTTTTTGTCTCTTTTTTGACATTTTTACACTGAAATAGGTTCTTATGAAGGAACATATTGCTATTCCATTTTTATCGGCAACACATTTGCAAAATCTTTGTGACAAATGCTGCATAGACACTCGCATTTTCATATTGGTAATATTCGAGGTATGCTAGATTGCTGGATTTGAAATAAAGTTTTTGTGTAATCACTGGAAATGTGCGAATTCACTGCATTGTGTAGTGTCTATTGTGTTGTAAGCACGAAACATTCTTAGCGCCTGCAGATAGGTTTGTGTCTTCGTGATAGAAATGCAATAATTATGTCCAAGTGGAAGGGTTCTTACGATTCTCATCGCAAATAAGTACAGGAGTGAATGGGTGAGACTTTCATGCAGAAAGCTGCCGATGGATCAGTATGACAACTGTGGCACCATTTTACCCAAACTGTGCAAACCATGAAAGTCAGAGACCAGTGATCCAGCCAGTACAATGCCAAGAAGGGCCGCAACCAACTGATATTTTTGGGGGTGCAAAATGATGCAACTTGTTGCTGTACCTAACAAATAAATATGTTTGTGAAAATTTTGAGGGGGGCAATTGCCCGATTGTCACCCCTCTGGTTGCGAGCCTGATGCCAAGCAAGATTCAATCTTAAGTTCAAATAAATTTTTTTTGATATACGTGTAATTTAGATTGTGACAAAGTAATGGCAATACTGCAAATAAAGTTTGGCTTTTTTCTGGCCTTTAAACAGTCGCTTTGGTCTTTTCTGGCTTCTTTTGAGCATTACTTGGCTTTTTATTGAAATTTTCATCTGGCAACCCTGCGATAGTGTCCGTGTAAAAACGCAAGTAATAAACACATTTTTTTAAATTTCCTATTATCAGCTGTTATAAGTTACAACTCCATAATTATTTTCATAAGTGAACTTGCTTACCTCGGTGACTTGGGGAGTTCGACTTTGGAATCTTCGTCGTCTTCTTTCTCAATTTTTCGTTGGGCGAATTGATGTTTCCAACGTAGAAGGTCAGCAGTTAGTCGTTGACAGCACGCTTCATATTCTTCCGTTGCTTCCATAACAATGTGGATAAGTTAATAAAATGAATTGCAACGGAATCGTAATCGCTAAGGTTGAACAAATTTGGTCAGCCGTTACAACTTGGCAGGAACCTCGCGGCTGGTTGAACGCTCGAAGCCAATTACAACGCGGGATGACCCTGCACGACAACAATGATTCAGCACATAATTTGCCGACTTCCCCCGCAGTCATTCTCCTGTGGCTGAATTCTGATTCTGATTGCAGCTTGGCCGTTTCAACGGCACATTGCCGACCTCGTCGCAAAGCCAAATGCCATATTGATATTGATTGTGTGCAGTAGTGTGAAATCCAACCGTTGACTTTGAGGCTTATTGAAGGCTGTCACGACAAGATTTGCAGAGTCTAAATAAGCAGCTTACCTTCATCGCTTCGTTTCGAGGTTTTGACGCTCGAGGCAAAAAATAGCTGTAACCAAAGCAACGATTTTTTCGCACTAGTCCAGTGGTTCTTAAACTGGGTTCGATCGAACCCCTAGGGTTTGACGGAGCCGTTTCAGGGTTTCGACGAAGGTCATCTGATTTCAGTAACCCATTTTTACTTTTTCTGTTGTATTGGCAAAAACGGGGTTCGACAAAAGCGTGGAAAACTACGTAAGGGTTTGGTGTGTTTGTAAAGTTGAGAACAATTGCACTAACCTAACTAGTCCCTAATTCAGGCTGCAGCAACAAGACCAGCTTTGCAGGCAGTGTTACTGTTTTGCTGTTCAGATCTTGTCTTAGGACCAGCGTTCCTCCACACAACTTAAAAGCTCAGAACATACTTCCACACAGCACATAACATATAGCCGGATAGTCAATAGGTTATGAAAGGCAGACGTAAGTGTGAAAACTGAAGGCTTTTTGAATTGATAGAACAAAATATTTTTAAGCCCTAGAGTAGATGAACTGATCTGCTATGTGCTACAGCAGTCACTCATAACTTATATCAACACATGAGCTTTAATTGGCTGGTTTCTGCACTTAAATTTGTTTTTCATATTTGGGCTAGTAGATGGCTTACAGGCTATAGATAAAAATATAAGAAATACACAATTTTTAAATTTACAAGCGTCAATTTGTAAATTTTTTGGTTAATAGTGTAGTTTTATGATACTTAACCCTTATCGCCACTCACTTTCAATGATGGTGGTCAGCTGCATCAGCTTTTCATTTGAATCCATTTCAATTCTACATGCATAGGTTCCTACCTTGTGTTGTGGTTTTCTTTTTCATGGTTTTGTTTCTGTATTTTTGAGTTTGTTTTTTTCCTTGTATCTCTCTGTGTCATTTTGTTGTTGTATTCCTTTAAATGGCTTGCATTTCTATCCATTCATGTAATGCATTTGTATGTCATAATTGAAATTCCTAAATAATTGTGCTGGTAAAAGTAACTGTTTTACAAAAAACAGAAGTTGCAAAATGCAATTGGCTTGGACAACTGTTTATATGCACATTGTTTTATCATCCTGTAAAATCTCAAAATTTAAAGTTTGAAAACAGCACCAATAACAAATGTCAGATGTTTGAAACTTCTGGACTATATCAGCATCAGTCTCTAATAATTTTCAACGAACTCAACTTTATTAAAATAAAGGAAGTCATCAGAAAAGTTGGTGATTTATGGATAATTTCATATCAAGATAATTTTATGGAAAAAAGTACTTGTTCTTAAAAAAAGACAAACTTTTGCTTTTCTTATAAATTAAACAAAGTCTACATTTTAAATAACTGTCAATATTTTTGGAATGTTTCAAATTCATTAAGAAATTGTTTTTGTCCACTGGTGCATCGCTCGATAAAACCTTTGCATTCAAAAAATATCTGTTCTGTCACTATGTCTGTCTGTAACAGTGATTGTAGATAGTTTTATTTATTTAGGCCTCTGATAAAGTTATAGTGTTGTGATATGTCCTGCTTCATTTGAAACATCTGAGGTGTTTCAATAGTCTAGTGATTTGCATTGAGTGTGTGCTCAAACATCTTTGTGTTGTTATCTTGATTTTGGAGAAAAGGCAGCCTCATACCTTTATGTTTTTAGGCATTAGATGTAAGCTTGCTCCTTTTGCGCAGATTATCATTTTTCAAAATATGTGATTGAGGAGTCAAGTTTTACATTTTTCATGGAAAATTTCAAACGTTAGTTCTAAGAAATAGCTATGCTTTAAATAAAGGGAGCCACCTTCTACATAGATTTAAGAAGATCAACCTAAAATTTTTGTAGGAACCAGTGACAGTCTTACAACCTTGTCTTGTCTGGAAAATCTGTGATTTTTGTTGTTCTACCAGTGTACATTGCATTTATCATTTATTTTATGCTTTTTAGTTCATGCCAAAACTTAAATTCAGTTCTAAGTCTTCTGTTTCATCAGCATGTATAGTGCTTGTGAACTATGCTTAAAAAAATTATTTAATGCTTTCCCTGTTTTAAACAAAAGGCACTTTGACATTTTTTTATTGTCACAAGGCCTACAACTTTTAATCACCCTAAATTTTTATGAGTGTGTCCAGAAACTCTGTAAAAACTGGTCGGATGAAAGGAAATGGAAATACTGTACCGTGTTGATATTTTTTATCATTTTTTAAAAGGATCATGTTCCTGCTAACCCTCATGCTAGAGACTGGCACAACAAGAAAAAATATGTAGTGCTATACATCACACTCACTTTTGAGTGAATGTTTCTCCATGAGTGAATGTTTTTCCATGAGAAACCCATGCACAATAAGCTGTATGATGATACTGACATCAAGTTTGACAAACATTAAACACACCGAGCTTCACAAAGTTTGTTTAGCTTAAGGTGGTCAGTGGAAATAAGAAGTTATTTTTGTATAAAGTGATGTGCATGCTTGTAAGGGATCCTGAAGCTAAACAGTCCATTGCTTTTATTTCATGTTTACATATGCCAAGAGAATTTCTTAGATTGTTACAGAAAAAGCTCATTTTTATAGGTATGTACAAAGAAGTTTTGCAGAACGCAAACAAGTTATGTTTTATGCCCTGTTGCAGGTGATTGGGAAGCTGCTAATTTTGTGGTTCTTTTATTTTATTGTGCTACTCTGTGTTGAAATATAAAATTCAGATAACCAGCAAATATGGTAAGTCAATACAACCCTGATGTTTTGTGTATATAAACATTGTTTTTATTGCTATATTGTTCTTGAACACTTCTAAGGGTGCATCATTTGAAGAAATCATTAAATCCCTGACTGTTAGTGATGAAGATCTGACAAAACTTGTCCATTCAATGGAAAATGAGTTTGAAAAAGGTTTGGGGAAGGACACCAACCCCAATGCAGAGATTCAAATGCATCCCACATATGTTACGGCAACACCAGATGGAACTGGTAAGTGTGTTGTTAGTTTTTCCAAAAAGTCTGTTTTTCCAAAAAAAAAGCTTCTGTTTGCTTAAGTGGTTGAACATAGTTGAAGTAAAATTTTTCATCTTGGGAGAAAACCTGCAAAGTTGAAGTTCACCTTGGGTAGAACTGAGAGTATGGTGAACGCCACTGAAAATTGTAAATAAGGTCAAGAGTGAATGTTGTAAATGAGCAAAGAACAGGTTTGAATAAAATTTTTGAACATAGGTACTCATTCTCCTGGAGCGCCTTTACAGTTGGTCGGATAATATAGCTTATGGAAGTAAGGGTTTGTCCAGATGTCAAAACTTGCAGTAGTTGTATGACTTCTGCCATTAGCACAAAGTTTTTGCTACCATCCAGTAAAATGCATATTTTTATAAGTTATAAGGTGCATTTGAATTTCGTTTACTGTTTTATGGCCCCATTCTCCCAACAACTCTGTTCCTGAAGCTTTGTTGATAGCAAACACTGTTTTGGACAGAAAACGGGGATTTTCTTGCGTTGGATTTGGGAGGAACAAACTTCCGCGTTTTGCTCGTGAAGATACCTTTCGAAGGAAGCCAGAAAATAGAGATGGACAACCAAGTGTACTCCGTTTCCCAGGAATTAATGACTGGCACTGGCCAACAGGTTAAAGATATGTTGCACTGTAACAAAGAGTTTTCTTTCAGTAAGATTTTTCCTGGAAAACCTTTACATTTGTGAAATCATAACCTCGGTCTACTCTCATTGTCATGATCTGTCCTATTGCAGCAGTTTTGTTATTGCTGGAAAAATAAAGACAAAATTTATACATGTGAAGTCGTTTTTTGTTCTTTTTCAGCTGTTTGACTACCTGGTCGAATGCTTGTGGGACTTCTTAGTAAAGCGAGACATGATGTGTCAGCTTCTGCCCATTGGATTCACATTTTCGTTCCCCACCAAACACTTGGGCATCGACAAGGTGATTTGTTATCCAGCATCTTGCGTATATTTTTGCGTCAATAGTTATGACTTTGTTGCGGTGTTGAACACTCTGTATTTCATCGCTTATGCGTTGGATTGATGTTATATCTAAAATTTACTGAGTTTGGCTTTGACCAGAATATTGTGCGGTCTGTTGCTACCAAAAAATGTAGAAGTGAAATATAGAAACAACAAATACAAAATCGCTTTTCAACGTTTTTCTCGTTTTTTTTTTCTCCCTATACTCTATTAACCGCTCCAATTTTCTTCTTTACTTTGCCCAGAGCGCGTATAGGTTGAAACAGAGCTTTGCTTGCACTAAGAAATTATGTTTATGTCTTGTGTTTTATGAGACTTCTTGAAATATTACCTTGCTCTGTCCTGTCTGTCTTCAGACGGTCCTGGTCAGTTGGACGAAAGGATACACCGCTTCGGGTGTGGTTGGCGAAGATATAGGCCAGCTCTTGAATGCCGCCATCGATAAGAAGTTCCGCTATCGGTGTTTGGTTTGTTATTTGTTGTTTTCAGTGAACTTGCGTTTTGCACTGACAGCTAATATTACTCTGTGTACTGTTGCGGTTATCTGCATAAAGGATCAACGCACTACCGAAATGGAGCTACCGCGTACGATTATGTTTTGCTCTACCTGCACGTTAGCTGCTTTCAGCCCTTGTACAAACGTTTTACCTTTGATCGACGCAACTAAACTTTTACTTTGTCTTTAAGCTTCTGTAATTTTCAACAATACCAACAACTTGTGAAATCACAAATGTACTTTAAAATTTAAAGCTGTCGACGACACTTACATTTGAAAACATTGAAACTGACAAATTTGGCAAAAGCTTTTCCATTTGTTGTCTTGATCCTGATGCAACAATTTGTCACTAATGCCTTTGTATTTATTCAAACCGATTTTGAGCATTTAAATGCATTCAAGTCTACCACAATTGCAATTACATTAGATGTTGTTGGTTGCAGTGCGTTTTGAATGTCATTTTATTCTTGTCATTAGAAACATTTCTAAAGTGATACTAATTTTAATGAAATCTGTAGAATTTTTTTAAATCGTTGATGTATTTGAGGTACTTGCATGATTATCTCACAGTTTAACAAACAAAATAAGCTCTACAGTTGTACCATACCAAGGTCTGCTGTCAGTTACCAGCCATTTTCTAAAACTTCCGTTGCTGTTCAGAATTTCGATCTCAAAATCATGTCAACAGTCGTCAATGACACAGTGGGCACCATGGTGTCGTGCGCATTCGACCACCCGGGCACAAGCATGGGACTGATCGTTGGTAAGCCAGGATCGTGAAGTGTATACTGGTTGTAAGCAATTCGATGAACTTGTACGCAAGAGACACAAAACTAAAAATTGCGATCCTGTTTTTGCAAATACCCCACAGTTGGTGTGCAGTGCAAAAACACTCGTTGAGCAAAAATTCAAACATACTTAACTGCTTAAAACTGTTTCACGCTTTCATAACCCCACGCCTGGCGACGCAAGCGCTGGAAATTCCAACTCCAGTGTGGTTCTTCACGGAAACTGAATGATTCTATTGCAGTCCCACTTGTGGATATACGAGCAGGACGTGCGCTACGTGATGGGTTTGATCGCCGTTCACCACAAACAGCAGTTATTTCCAGCCGGAGAGTTCCTAAACAAGGCGCTAAGTCATGAAAGCAGAGAGCCAGTCGGCCGATTCCTCGAAAGCTTGCAGCAAACCTAGAGCTTATAATAATTTCAAACCGATTAAGAAATGCTGCCTGGGTAAAGAAATGAGAACGTTATGCTTTTGCAGACTTTTACTACGGCTTTTAACCATTTACTTCACTTGTCTCTGCCTCACTGAGCGCCTCCATCCCTGTTGTCCAGGAACGGGGACGAACATGTGTTATATGGAGCAGCAAAGATACATTGGAACCATCAGTTGCCCGGATGTCGAGCCTGAAAGCGAGATGTGCATCAACACAGAGTGGGGGGCCTTCGGGGACAACAGCAATGCGCTCGATGACGTGAAGACGCCGTTCGACCTTGAAATCGACGCAGAGTCGCCAAACCAAGGCCAGCACATGTAAGTGTTGACTGAGTTCGATTGGGTTGTTTGTTTTTGTCTACAAATCGTGAAATTGTTGTACAGTCATCCAAGAGGTTTGATTTCCTGCACTACAATAAGAGCAAAGATATTGACAGTGAAGAAGGGAACGGAACTTTTTCATTGTGTACCGTTTCTCCCAGTTGTCGCGTCACAAATGCCGGCTTCGCAACAGCGCAGCGCCAAATTCGCACAATCTGTTGTCGTTTGAGCGGTTGCCAGTGGCGACGCGCATTCAAATTCTGTTTTTACGCACAACACCATTTATTTCGATTTTTTGCAGCTTCGAAAAGATGATAAGTGGAATGTACATGGGAGAGCTGGTGCGACGGATTCTGGTCCATCTCATCAACGAAAGGCAACTCTTCGTTCACGTTTCCGAGGATAGTTTGTTGTTCAACGCTGGATTGTCCACTGCGTTTGTGTCTCAAGTTTTAAAGTTAGTGAAACCTTGTTGTGTTCACTGGAGCAAATCGGGCAACTTTTACAGTCTGTTCTCTGTGCTTTCTTTGTTTTTTTTTTCGATGCCAAACATTCCTTGAACACGAAATCAATCCGTTGTTTGTTATCTTTTCAAGCTAAATTAAGATTAAGAAAAAAGTACAGTAGTTATTACTGTAGCGTCAACGCAACGATGGTTCCCACTCCTTCCTGCACGTAAATGATCTCACCTTGCTGCGAGGCTCATCGCACGTTCTTGTCCAACTTATCACCGGATTTACGACCAGTTTGCAATTTGTCATTTGTAAACATTTGATCCAGTAAAATTGTTTCATTTTTGAAAACTTTGCCCATGTTTAGCTTTTATCTGAGCCAGTTCCATTAACATTGGTGCGTCATTCTGTTAAAAGGGGAGGGTTTGTAGAATTGACTTGAAATTTTAACGTGCTTCACGCAAAAACGATACTGTGTATCAAAATAATAGCAACCCACATATTTTTGCAATACCAGCTTTTCTACTGAACTTTTGGTTCGCAAACTGAAAATATCTTTTTCGATTATATCGACAATGAACCATAAACCTATATTAGGATTGCGATTTATGTGATCCCAGATCAAAGTTTGCTCCGTTGGTCTTTAACAATTTTCTGCCGGAACTAATGACGAATAAATCGACAATGGGCAACAGCCTCCGAGACCGGGGTGCTGTGATTTGCTGAAGCCCAATTTTGTAGAACGATGGCTTCGTCCAGTTGAGCTCCATCTAAGTTGCGCTGAAATGCAAAGTCATTACACTTCGGTGGTTGACATGCTGGGAGCGTAACGCGTCATTAGGAAGGTCGTGCGTGCGCGGCGAAGCGGGACGTGGGCAGTCAAGCATGTCGAACGCGACAGCAACTGGGTTTTTCCAAAGAACACTTTAAAGCGCGCGTTTTGACGGAGCGTGGCTTGAACATGTGGTGTGCAGCTTCAGGACGGCCCCGTCTTTGCATTCTTGTTGCTGCTATGACGTCGCTTAACTGAAGCCCTCATGGTTTAAATATTCTGCACGCTCGTCAATCAGTTTCAGCCCTGTTTCTGTTTCGTCGCTTTCATTTCACGCGCACCAGCACCGAACTGAGGTAGTTTTATGTTGCAATGAAACCTGCTTCACCCGCTGGCTGGTGCAACAGTTTGCACTTCGTTGTACCAACTTCCCAAGCAACCGCTAGCCGATCGGTCGTAATGGCTGACTCGTGTTTTCGACATTTGCATACAAAGTTAAAACTTGTTGCTAACCGCTGAGTGAACCGGTGTGAATCGCTGCCACATGCAAAGATGCGATACATGGAGCGTAGTTTGCAAATCTAACGAACGTTCTTCTCCGATATCAATAATCATAGTAACGTACCATTTGTTACCCACCGCAAGGTTGTTGTTTTGTTGGATCGCGGAGTAAGAATCAGGTGCAGGTAAAACCGCAGTAAACCTTAATAGGAAAAAGCACAAGTTTCCGCTCGTAACAAAACACTGAACGAAATAAAAACGTGTATTGACCCTTCATCCGCCAAATGTTGTTTGGCGTACAAGACTTCATGCTTTTGTGACCGTTAACTAAAACTATTTGGCTGATTTCACTCCAGCCAGATCGAATCAGTGTGAAAGTGTGAAAAGATTGATAACTTGAGAAGCCATTCCCAGTGTTTTGTCAATGTGCTCTCATGAACTGACTATTTTGCTGTTTATTCAAGTAAACGCTATTTTTTTACTTCAATTCATCAAAAACCTGGCGGTTTATCGCATATTTTGCCTGCTGTGGTATTTTCTTCGACGCTCCAAGTGAATTTTGAAAAAATTAGCTGCAACATCGAAGTTTCCCGTCCTCGGCCAACTTTCCTGCTCAGATCATGATCATTGCTTTTCGATGAATTCGTATTTAAGTGCATTTATCGACAGTCGGTTACGCGACAAGTTGTCAACAAGTGGTTGGTGTTGTTTGACCTCTTGACCGTTGGCAAGCCGCTTGTCGCCTATGTTATTCGTTGGGATCTGCTGGGTTCAGATCATAGTGAAGAAGTATCAGAAACGCTTGCAAAAAATTTAGCGACAGCTTCTCGAGAAAACATTGTTTGTTACACTTTTCAGGAAAACTGTCTGCCATTGCTCGTCGTTCATAAAAAGAAAGTAAATAAGCTCAGACTCCGTCTGAGCGGGTTTGTTGCTGATTCAACGAGTTGCGGTAAACAGCCTGTAACAACCCATTGCCAATAAATGGAATATTTTAACGTGTAACATTCACTCATTCCGATTCACCAAAATTTCGACTTGTTATTTTTCTGCCCCCTCACCAACGTTGTCTTTTCAGACCATCGTCATCCCCGGATATACTGCGAGACTATCTCGCTGGATTTGGAGTGGAGGCGTCGGGGGAGGACTGCCGCGTTGTCAAGATGGTAACCTCCCTCGACTTTATGCGTTGCATTCCAAAACGTGGCTTATTTTGGTGTTTTAAGAATGTTTCATGAAACGTCAAGACTGAAGCAGATATTTTAAGCTGCTGCCCGTTTGCTTTTGTTACTAACGTTTAAATCAATAATTTAATGTAATTTTTGGAGATAAACTCATAAATCAGTGTACTGTAGCTTGTTTTCCAAAAGTCACATCTCGCACTTGTGTTCCGAGCGTACATGGGTTCAATCAAAAGAGCCAAAAATATTGCCATGGCTACTTCAAACGCTCGTAAACGCACCTCTGGCAACAAAAATCAGGCTACACTCAGATTTAAATGAGTTTCTCACATTAGGGGAAACCTCAACATTCCATCAAACAAGCCCGAGCTATGTTGCTAGTGCTCGACTTTTGGCCGCAATGGGGATGGTGTGGGATGACTGATGACGTGATTGCAAATACGTTTCGATGCCGCCATAGTGATTCAAATGCCGGAAGTGGTTCAGTTGCTGTTGCAGTTTAATTATATAACTCTTCTTCATTGCTATTTGTGGTGAACCAGTCACAGTCAGTTTTCGACGGCTCCGTAATGTTGAATTGCAAAGGATGTTGTGAGCGAAGAGAGCGCTGGCTTAGCTGCGCACATGCTTTGTGCAGTCACTGTTTCCGGATGGTTTCCTGTCGTCAAATGGCAGTTTTGTATTTGCTTGTTTGAGTCGAGCCAATGCAACGTAGATGGCTTTAGCCCTCCTCACTGACGCATTGAACCGTAACCCAACGTCTCAGTTTGTTCAATTTTAAGAAACAACCAGTTATTTAGGGCTTGGTGGAAAACTTTGCATAAGAATCGGTTTGATTTTCATCGATGGCGTTTGACGTTAAACATGGTGGTGAGAAGCTAAGCTGCTAATAAAGGAAAGATAAAGCACCTTCGACATATTCAATGACCAGGGCTCATGTTAAGTTCAGTTGGTTTCTATCAAAATTATTTTTAAGAAACGAAAACAAAAATAATGACGTCTGTCTTTGAGTGAATTTCAAGTGCTCTGTGTGTAGCCACCAGACCTTAGATTTCTTCTTCGAATCTGTTCAACTGAAAACTTTTGAGTATAAAAGATATAGTAAATTGTTCTTTCAACATAAATTATTTTGTTTTCGATGTTCTTCAACAAGTGCATGACTGCTGTTTTCTTTCTATGGTTCTTGCTTCCAGGTTGCTGCCGAATGTCATTTCCGAACCCCTTCATTTGCAGGTTTGTGAAGCGGTCTCCCTCCGAGCAGCCAACCTGTGCGCGGTCGGAATAGTCGCTGTAGCGAAACGGATAAGCAAGAATCGAGGATGTAAAAGAATCACTGTCGGCGTGGATGGGTCCGTGTACAGGAAGCACCCAACGTGAGTTGATTCTTCGTATCTCCTGTACAACTTTGGTTTGCGCAGTTGTTCAGAATTGAAAGGTAGTTTGCTTTCACACGTTGCTGAGCAATTTCACGGTTTGCTTTAATGTCAGTCCCTGTCAGCGACTATGCATTGCAGCAACGTAGCCAGCTCTAAATATATTGGGGGGGGGAAATAATTTAAAGCGAACAACAGTATTTTGTTTGGGACACCGCCTCTGGACGCATAAAACGCCAAGACTTGCTGGACATTTGGGGGTACATGGCCCCCTGTCCCCCCCTGGCTACTCCTATGATGCGTTATGTGAATTGTGCTGAGATGCAAAAAAGTCAAATCTTCTTCATTTTTCAATTTTAAATGCACTTTTGTTGAACTATTCTTCGTCTTGCACATTCACTGTCTCCCACTCCAGGTTCAAGCGTCTGATGGAGGAGAAAACCAAGCAACTCATTCCCGAACTCGATGTCAATTTCCAGCTTTCCACTGACGGAAGCGGCCGCGGTGCTGCATTGGTTGCAGCAGTTGAATGCAAACTGCAAAACCTGCAATTGCAGCCAGCGAAGGAATGACGCGCCAGCAGACAATGCGCATTGTCACGTGACACCAAGCATTGATGCGTGTTATGTAGTAGTGATGCACGAAGATAATTCGTTTCGTGACTTGATATTCGTTGTGGTGAAAAAGTACTTTTTTTATTTTTATCAACAGGGTAAATTAAGTGCCTTGTGCGTTTGCAGCAAGCAGCTATCCGGTGGATGATGTGCTGGGATGTGGGGGTGTACTCCTGGTTGATTTCATCAGTTTTGCTGAATTGCTGTTTCATTTTTAAGATTTGTAAAAAGTTTCTGCTCTTGTTTCCAGTGCATTTAATTGGAGTAAAGTAGCGGTTAAATTGACAAACATACGCGGCTCTTCACTGCCCGCTTAAAACAACGAAAAGCTCACCGCCCCGCCTGGGTTTTGAACCGCCGACCTATCGATCGATCAGAAACCTCAGCGCCAGTCATGGGTCAAACGCAGCAACATTCGTGTTGAGAACTTACGGAGTCGTTGGAGTAAGCTCATTACGTCATTAATAAGCTCATTACGTCATTAAATCTTCTCTGATGTTACGACGTATGTCTTTTGCACAAAAAAAAACTTATTGGCGCTTTTGTAACTTGCGTATTGCTTGCATGACACCCGTGGAGATATTTACCATCGTTGTAAAGCGTTTGGCTTTTGTTTCAGGTTTTGTGAATTATTCTTATCGAGTCAATAACCTTTTGCTGATCATTCGTTCTTAAAAGTTGTTTACGCTGCTTTGTTTTCGTCGCACTTCAAACCATTTGCACCGTGTAGAAATAGTTACTGCCTTCTGACAGCAAACAATGACATCCTCACGACTAGTTTTTCTATTGTGACGAAGTTTACTGAACGTTCCCCTCATATCGATGTTTCTCGCAACTTTGCATCGAAGTGACGCTTGTAATTTCTTGTCCATATTTTTCCATTACCATGCTCACTACCTTCAGCCTGTTGGATATGTGCACGTCTGGTATCCATTATTCTGTTACGTCACAAACCTTCGCATTGTTGCGTTGATGCAGTTTGTTCAGCGATGAGTGGTCGTTGCGATGAACAAGCAGCCTGGATCCGTTTTAAATTGTAATATTTGCGCTATCTCAAAAAAACGACAGTTGAACCTTGAGAGACATCATGAATTCAATGCGTGCCTGATTTATTCATCTCATTTGTTAGTTCCTGCCAAGACCGTGGTGAGTTACTGCTTTTGGTCGCTTATATCAAAGCTCCGGGCAAGTTGCAAGAGTGATGCGGCATTTTACGCACGTTGCTCATAGATCGAGTCATTTCGTGCATAAGAAAAGGGCGACTTGCAAGCAAATATCACCGCCTTGGTTGTGATTAAGCGAGAGGGAAGATTTGTGCGTTACTGCGCATTTGCGCAGTACGGAGTGAACACTGCTTACGTGCTTTGAAACTCGTTAATTTTGTTTCGGCCAGTTTTGGAATTCATAAAATAGTTTCATGATGCAGAACATTATTGTTTGCAATTTTTAGGCAAAATTCAAAAAAGAAAAATCTCAACGAAATTATCAGAAGTTTTTCTCGTGCTACAAAAACTTCATTTCAAAAACTCTTTTAAACAATTGCTGAGGTGATGAAACAGAAAACAAGTTTTTCTCCAGATTCTGTTCTCCACTCAGTTGCCTACGCAAAGTGGGCCCTTTTTTCAAATGCAGTACGACGTATTTTACAACTGTATCTTATGTGTGTCATATGACTTTGACTCGGCGCATTTTTTCCGCTTCTTTTTATTTCAACACAATAATTGCGCGCACCAGAAACAGAGGCCCGCGCGTGTATGGACTGCTAGCACAGGTTGTTGTATAGGATCACAAAACAAAGCACAGTGTCGCACGAGATCTACGGGAACGTCTGGAATGAAGCGTCACAGAGGAAACATCGGCTGCTTTGGAATGTCGAGGGTAATGTCGTCATCAGGGTCGCATCTGCAAACAAATAATAGCAGCAATCATAGTGGGGGGGGAGGCGAAAACCGCAACGAGCTCCTTCGTTTTGACTTTAGATAAAGTAATTCTGTGATGGATGATCACGTGACAGAGCCCAGAAGGATCGGAGGTCAGATGAGTTCAGCGAAAACATGGACGCAGGTCGCACCACGTTACAAACAAAAAAACGAACCACTGGTTCTCGAACGCTAAACATCAAAGCTTCTCGGAAGAAGTCGGGAGCTGTCGGTGAACTTCGTATCGCACCTTGCGGGTGTATACGATCTGTCAGCAAACTATATTCTTATTTGACTTGACCTTATTCCTTCGGCGAATCCAACACAAGCAGCCTCAGTTAAAATATCTTGCAACGGATGCTGTTACGATCATCTGCTTTGCAAATTACTGATTGAAACTGTTGCGTCGTTTGTGATTCGTGCAAAACTACATGGTTGCTCAGGCGGCAATCTGGACTTGTCAGTCAGATGACCTGAATTATTTTTCGAAGTCCGGGTAAGACTTATGCTGTTGAACTTTGTCGCTAATCTATCCTGGTCGCTACCAACTTGAAATTATATCGTCAAATATTTCGACGCATTTACCAAATCTAAAAGTTGGTCAGAAATACATTTGAAACACCACTTTCTTTAAAAGGCGAAGAACAAGCTTCACTTACTTGGCAGTGTTCGGGTAAACTTCGGGAAAGACGTATCGTCGGAAACCGATCTCCTCCTTTCGCCTCAGCAGCGCAACGTCGTGTTCCAATTTCAAAACTTCCTGCATCATTCGCCCGATCTCCTGCACATGATGGTTGATCACAAAATGAGTGACACACATGCGGCAAAAAAACGAAGGGAGCTTACAAATAATCTCATTTAAAAGTTTATTTTGGCTTCGGAACCAATGTCTGCGGCCGGTACGTACAACAAAACGCTGTAGAGAAATTGCGCACAACGATCCTTGCATTTGCACAAACTTTTAAATCATCCAAGATTGATCAAAGGCTGTAGAAACGAATTGCGCACAATTCATATTGAAATCCAATCAGTTTTTTCAAGTCGATCCCAATGAACGTTTTTCAGGCAAACCATAATTTTTTTTGGTAACAACTCTATTTGAAAGAAGTGTCAGGATTGAGAATGCGTTGAGTTGCATGAAATCGTCGTTTTATTAAACAAATTGTTGATTCGGCTGCGTCGCATTCGTGGAGACAGATTGTTTTCATTTAGAAAAACTTGCACTGCTGGACAGCAACATAAGCAGATGCTGAGGACAACGCAGGAAACATTTAAAAGGTTGGGTGCTCATCATAGAACTCTGAAGATGTCTATTCCAGTGTTGCACGGGTCCTTTAGCCCTGACCATAATTTTTACTTCCCAGTGACTGGTCAAGGATACATGGAAAGCTTCGAAAATGAATCACGAAACCTGACGGGAAACTATCGATAAAGTAAAACATGAACACAGGTCACGTTATGAGACAAGAATGTGCATCGACTGAAGAAACGTTTGTTCCTAAAGCTAGAAAAGAGCTAAAACGCGTTTTTTGAGGAAAAAATGCAGAATTCCAAATCGATGAACGTGCTTTCGCTTCAGTCAAAGGTACAGTTGGAAGTAGGACGACTTTGTGAAGTAAAGAAAATCAGTTTGCAAGTGCTGTTGCATTTCAGACGGGCATTTACAGGATAGGATCTATAAATGACACCTTATTGCAACTTCGAAACGTAAGCACGCAAATGATAATATTGTTTGTACTCTAAACGCGTAACATTTCACGGAGTTTCAGATCCTTGAATGTCTGTTACTTTCAGCCTTTTTAATCACAGTTAGGTTCTTACACTGAATGCGGCCTTCATGCGCGTTTTAACCTTTATTGGAATAGGCTTGTCGAAGCAAGCCTACACGGCAGAAATGTTTAATGCCACTAACAAGAGAGGGTATTTAGTAGCAAGCAAGATTCAATTCGTATGTTTCAAGGTGAAAAAAGTACGTTTTTTAGCAAAGTTAGGTACTAGGCCCTGGTGATAAATGAGCACTGCTAGTAGCAGCAAAATGTAACTTTTGCTCGTTTGAAATGGCTTTCTCGACGACCTCAGTGATTTTGTCTCAAGTATCAGGAGACAAGAGCTGCACTCAAATCGCAAATCCGTTACAGGACTTACTATTACGTATCTCTAAAAGTCGTGGAGAATTTCAGCAAAAACAAACTACTTTTTTGCTTGAAACGGCGGGAATATATTTCTTTCACGCCTTTAAATCAAGTTTTTGGTGAATATGTTGTTAAGCTTTATCTGAAAGTGCCGTTAGGTTTTTGCTTGTCTTTATTTTTTAAAAAAACTTCTCAGTGAGGAAACTAAGAAAAGCGTACGTTGCTCTTTTGCATCACTTATCATGACAGGAAGTATCAGCGAATTTTATCGCTCGTAAAAGCAGAGCCAGAATTTGTAATTCTGTGAAAATGCGACCTGACTAAGTCTAAGACGTGCAAAAAGCAGCGTCGCCACGAAAAGGATCATCTCGTTCCAGCGACTAGATAGACCAAAAATTCAGCATTATGGCAAAAAATCACCTGTTTGTTCTGCTCGATTTCATCTTTGAGAACCGCGTTGCTCGTAGCGACGCGTTGCACGGAGGTCGGGGCCGAGACGTTGAACGCGTCCTCTGCTGCGAAGGTGAGAACCTCGCGCGTGCGCTGCTCGCGCGTGCCAACCATTAAGTCACGCTCGCCATCGATGATTTTCTGCAGTTGAGCAATTTCCGCCTGTGATGATGATAATACGCGTTGAAAGGACAAATCGAAAATGGACCTCTTTTCCAATCTTCACGAAACGTGAACCAATTGTCTGCACTTTGCGTCAAATCTGAGCGAAATGATGCGTCATACGTGGCTCAAAATCCAATTGTTCACTGATTTCCATCAATGCTGCACTGTTAGTGCGAAATGCGCCGAAGCTTAGTTTATTTTTTGGTGTTATTCTCTTTTGGTATTATTATTCTTTTCCTTCTGAAATTTCTTGATTTATGAAAGATTGTCGAAACAAACGAAAAATGATCACATATTTCGGGCAGCGGGGAATGTCATTTTGAAATCAAAAGAAACATCACTTCGTTTTTGATTCAGCATCGAAAGAAACATTACTCGCCAAGTTAATCTTTTCAGCTGGATCATCTCAAAAAGCGATTTGTTACCATAGAAACCAGTCACACAAAACTACTAAAATACGTTGCAACGAAATTCCCAGGTGCAAGGACCAACCGTTTAACCACAATGTAAAAACGTCGTTGTGTTTATGTATCTTTTCGACTAATTGATGCGCACCATTTAAAAAATGAACAACCTTCTGTTCTTGGGCGAGACTTTGACTGCTGTTTTGCAACTTGGCGATGGTCATCGCTTTGACGGGATATTCTTTGTCCTTGTACGTGCGGAGGACCTGCAAGACCAAGTGACATTTCACAGAACCGACTTTTTCCCTTTTAGTTGCGAGAACAAGTCAACTTACTTGCAAGTCGCAAAGCAGGACGTTCAACTGCTGTTCCAGGCCAAGAACTTCGTTTTCAAGTTCTGTTGTTAAAAGGGAACAGGTGAGACCGGTGAAATGTAAATGTTTATAAAGGTTTGCTCCGACGGAAGGGGGAGGGGGCTGGGAGAAGCAGTTATTTGTTTTTTATTTGTTATCGCATTGCGTAGTAAAACAACGTATTTCTCAAGAAACATTCAATGCTCGAAATGGTCTCCTTCTTTATTTATTTTTAGTAAATATAACCATGCATGAATTAACAAACATTACCTGCATTATAAAATACAGTGTAACTTATGGATAAAACTTATATTCTATTTGAATATCTATACAATAGAGCAGTGGTTCCCAAACTCGTTCGAGCCGTCACCCAAATCAAGGTAGCGATTATGTCTCATTACCCTCAATATTTTGTGTCGTAATGAGAACGCAACCAGTATACTTGCGTCTGTACATCGGCGGCATACAGTTTAGGTTCTGCGTTACCCCACGAAGAACCGGATATCACCCCCGGGGAGTAATTTATCCCTAGTTTGGGAACCACTGCAACAGAGTATAACTTTTATTCTATTTGAATATGGTTTTAGGATATACCTGAATAAGTTCTTGAATACGCTCTTGATTTAAACAGTGGCGTGACCATTATGGACCCAATGATACCAGTGTCGGATTATTCCTCCTGTGGAAGTGTACTTAGGCCCTGACCTCAATGTATTTATTGGTTGAGAAAACCACATTATGAATGATTAGCTCTATACTCTGCAATGCCTGGAACAAGTAAAAAATGCAGCCACTGCTATAGACCCAAGGAAATAGCAAAAATTGAATGCAGCTCCTGTGAGCAATGGTTCACATACTGCTGTGCTGGAGTATCAACAGGTGACGAGGTTGTAGAGTCTGAAACAACCCCTTTCTACTGCAGCAAGTGTTCGTCCTCTGTCAAGCATCGGACAAGCTCTTTAGCCATAACCAGATGTCACCACTGTCTTAGCCAAGACTCAGGGAAAATGCCAACGATTCAATGCTCACAATGTGAACGATCATTTTACCTTTCCTGCACGAAAATATAACAAACACAGGCTGCCACACTCCTTGGTTAGATCAGCAACATCTGCGACCCATTATTAACCCATCACATTCTTCACGAACCCCAACCTCAAGCACCAACCCACTTAACCCCTCTTTATTTGGTACTCATTCCATCCCTGAGATCCCTCAACCACCTCATCCACCGCATCCCCAAGGCACGCTCCTCCTTTGCTTCAAGACTTAGCAAGCTCATCAACAAAGCCATATCTTCAAACTCTCTATTGGACTGGCAGCGCATGCAATGCTTCCCCCTATCAGTGCTGTCATCCGGCCCTGAATCAGAGGAAATTTCCTCGACTGTTTCCATTAAGTCAAGAATCAGCGCATACCTATAATCTGACTGCCTTCCGAAGTCTGAAGCCTCTCCCAGACACAACCAACCAACCCCCAGCGACCCAGTCAAAAACATGAAGACACTGGTAAACCAAAAACTATCTGACTTCAATATCAAAGTGTCATATAAATTTTATCTGGGAATTACTCTTTCGTTAAATCCAGCGAAGAACCCCTTGACACTCTCCAATAAAAACACACCGAAGCTCCAGTTGACCTAAAGCTATTCCCTAGTGCCATCACCTCACCCATATGCTTTAGTCAAACTCAAACGCATGTTGCAATCCCTTCCTTCCCACATGGTTCTGGGGGGAGGGCAGAAGGCCTGAGGCCACAACATTTGAAAGACCACATTTCTACCTCTGCTGGTGACCCCTCCTTACCAGCCTAACCGTATTAGTTAACCACCTCACGAATGGACATTTGCCAACTGCCCTCCGCCTTTCCTCTATGGTGCACAACTCCATGGACTGCGCAAAGGTAACGGAAACCTTAGACTCATCGCGGTAGGTTGCACCTACCGACGCTAAGCTGCAGAAGTTTGTTTGAGACCCTACATCTTAAAGCTGTGTAAGTTACTCTATCCCTCCCAATTTGGGGTAGGCACCCCCCGGGGTTATGAAACTGCAGCCCACGCCACCCGTTCGTTCTTGACCCAACCAAACAGCGAAAAAATTCTACTAAATCTTGATGTCGAAAATGCCTTCAAGAGTATCCGCCGAGACACAATTCTCCAAGAAGCTCAAACACACCTCCCAGAAATGTATCTCTTGGGTCTGCTGCTCCTCAAATACATCCTCTTTCATGGAAAGTTCTGCCTTGACTCAGCCACTGGTGTGCAACAAGGGGAACCCCCGTGACCCCGCCCTCGCCATCCACGATGTTACATCCAAGGTTAAATCTAACCCAGATGTTCGGTACCTGGATGACGCATGCATTGGTGGAGACCAGCGGACTGTGCTCAGCAGCGCCGTCACCGGCCGGAATGGACTATCCACAACTGGTCTGGCGATTAATAATTCTAAATGTGAGCTAAACCACACAACCACCAACGAGCGGCGCCAAACAATTGATCTCTTCCATGAGCAATTCCCATTCCTCTTAATCCCCGACCCCAAACAATGGCTGCTGTTAGGTTCCCATCTGCATCAGGAATCTGCCCCACTGCACTTGCAGGCAAAACTATATCGCTTGACAACATAATAAAAAACCTTGAGCTAATTGAGCACATCAAGCATTTTTCATATTAAAAAGTGCCTCTCAATCCCGAAACTCATGTATTGGCTGCCTAGTTCCCCGTGCTTCAAGTGCAAAGAGGAACTGGAAGCATTTGACACTACTATGAAAACCAACATGGAAAAAATATGCAATGTGTCCTTTGGAAAAGAAAGCTGGTCACAAGCATCCCTACCAACCCGGCATGGAGGTCTTGGTCTTCGTTCCACTTCAGACCAGCTTCTGCCATGTTTCGTGTCATCGTCTCATGCCTGCATAGGCTTCGTCAGCCGTTTATTTTAAGAATCAAGACGAATCTGCCCAGAAACCCCCTCATGGGGAAGTAAAAGACGCAACTGACGCTTGATCTCAACACAATTATTATCCACACCTACAAAAGGAAATACATTCAGCCTGGGATGACCTCGCCTGCAGAGACTCACTAAATGCCTTGCTCAACACAAAGAACCTATAAGCCCACTGTCGGTTACTTGCTGCACAAGAGAGTCACACTGCTGCCTGGTTAGAAGAGTTCCCAATTGCCAGCGTTGGAAACCTGCTCAGCGCTGATGAGCTCCGTATTGCAATTTCCCTCCGAACCGGTGCCAAAATTTTCGAAAGCACAAAATGCCGCTGCAGCAAAATCTTTGATGAGTTCGGGTTGCATGGTCCTCTGGGGTTGCATGGTCCCTCCTGCACTAAAAACGCAGGTAGCTTTCCCAGACATTCAGCCATCAACTCCATTCTCAAAAGATCATTAACAGCATTAATCTCCCTTCTACCTTGGAGCCCGTCGGCTTGACAGGGCACGGAAGGAGGTCTGGTGGATTGACTTTGGGCGCCTGGTACCAGGGTTGTTGCAAAATAAAAACGACCCAAAAAAAACACCCGGTTTTGTTTTTAAAACCCACTTTAAAAAAACAATATAACCCACCAAAAACCCACTCTACTTTTCCTTTGAAAAATCTACTAAGAAGTAAAAAATAAAATAAGCAGCACACATGTACAGTTATCTGTAATTTTTTATTAAATCAAACAAAACAAACAGCAACGAAAATTAAAGGACTTGAAAAAATGAGAAGAATACATGGAAAAGTTTGAGTAAATTCTAATGGTTATGTTCTTCAGCTCTGCACAATCGGTAGATTTTAACCAATTTTTCTGCCTTCCCTGCATCTAAACTTTTTCTGATTTTGGAACATACCAAATCATGTATTGAAAAAATATACTCTACAGATGCTGAACTAGCAGGGCATGCACGTAAACATGACGTGCAACTGCAGAGTTTGTGTGGGAGTGGCTTTTTTCTGTTTGTTGTGCGCATGGTTGCCAAGCCTTACCACTTTGGAGTGAATTGACCAACAACACTTTGCGAAAACAAAGATGGTGCGCATTTCTTTACTCTCAATTTTGAATGCCATAATAGGTACAACAAGTTATTATTGTGTAATTCTGAAAATAGCAATATTGCATGATGCAATAAAAACAATTCAGAATGGAGTTTTTCCGTTTTCCTTAAAATTAGAACAAAATCTAGTTTCTTTTCAAAAAAAACAAAAAAATGGGTTTTTCTCAACCCTGCCTGGTACAGAGGTCAATGCCTGGTATGGGATGCAACATTTGTAGACACTTTTACACGGTGCCCCCACAAACATAGCGCCAGACAGGCAGGCACTGCAACAACAGAGGCTGAGGCTGCAAAATGCCGAAAATTAAAGACCTCCTTAACAATTACCACTTTCAACCAGTCGCAATTGAAACCACTGGTATGTAGAGTAATTCCACCGCCCCTTTCTTTGAGTGACCCGCAAAGAAACTTTTTGATATGTCTGGTGACCCCAGGGAACGCCACTGGCTTCACAAGCGCTTGTCCTTAGCTGTGGTCAGAGAAACGCTGCCAGCATATTGGCCTGCGTGCAGGTTTCATTTGATTTTGGTCATACCCAACGTACTGCCCAGTATTACCGCCCACACTTGCCTTTACATCAATGCAGAGCTATTGCCTTCCGAATGTTTCATGCTTTCTGTAAGTTTTGTTGTCCTCTTGTGCAGTGTTATTTCGCTCATTAATTGACTATCTTGACCATCGCTTAATCTATGATGATGCTACAGCGTTGTGCTATATTCCACTTCGCTTGAAACTTCTGAGACTTACGGGTAGTTTTGGAAAACGTGGGGTAAAATCTCTTCTTGCTTGACCGGGTACAAGCCCCCAGCCCAATTTTTAGCAAACTCAATTCTTACCTGTTTTTTCGCATTCAACCACATCCTTTGAAAGAAGAAAATCCTCTTCCATCTTCTTCTTCGCTTCTTTGTGCTTTCCCGCCATCACCGACGACGCCGAAGTGCACTTTTCGTATTTTTCCAACAAGCTCGTCACGTTTCGATGAATGTCGTCTTCTGTGTTCATTATCGAGTCTTGCATTTGGGAATTCACCTTGATCAAGTACTTTTTCAATTTTCTGCAAAGTTTTAACACTTGAGCATAAAATATTTTAAAGAAATACGCTTCACACAAAATACAAATTTTTTTTATTTTCATGTCTGTCTAGACTAGACCAGTGGTTCTCAACCTTTTCGCTGAAGAGAGCCAACTCCAGCACTACGACTTTGTTAGAGAGCCGCACTAAAGAAATTGTAACACAAGTCAAATGACACGTTTTGTTTTACAGCAGAAAGAAGTCTGCTGCACAAAATAATGGACGTTTTATTAAACGACTGCTGAGGGCCGCACAAAGGGTGCTTGGGAGCCGCATGAGGCTCTCAGAACAGTGGTTGAAAACCACTGATAACGGGAGAAAAAGTTGATAGTATTCCATTAGTAATATACAATTGAAACTGTTACAACTTCAAGTGGGACAAATACCATTTCTTCAACCCTTTCATTGACACGTTCTTGTTATATATGGTTAAGCAAACAGTGATGGCTGAATTTCTCAAAGCAGCTCTGCAGATGAAGTCAACGAATTTGTCGCACAAACGACCTAGATCGGTATTGTCACGAAACAATTGTTGCAACAATGCCTCCAGCTCCGTTGTCATACGAACGTCCTGTGTGCGAAACGGCCGCGTACAATTGCGATTCTGACAAAAGATGAATCGCTTTGTGACTGTACTCCAGAAAATAGTGACTGTACTCCAAAAAATAGAAAAAATAGTGCTACACAATCGAAAAGTATTAAACTGTATGTTAGTTAAAGCGCTTACACATCACTCATTTGATTACAGTCTTCATGGAAATACATAGGCCTAGTTGCCGACTGACAAACTGAAAACATCCACAGTATATCTGGACATAAAAATCACTGCAGTTTTCCTTGCTCTAACAAAAACCACAAAAAAATGCAAAAAAATTCAAAGATGCAGTTTTGCTTGAAATAAAATAATAAACTTGCGAAAACCACCACTAGATATGCAAGAAGCTAACGCCGATAATATTAATTAACTCCAAAAGAACGAGGTGCTGACCGGTACGCTCGAACAGAATTCTTTTTAGACAGGATCTGCGCGCGCAACAAAAGAAGGCGTTCATTCTTCAACAGCTCATCACTGTCGTCGACAGGAGGAGGTTTTTTATTCCAAGGATGAAGACAGAGCGATGAACATGTGGTTGCTCCACTTGTACCTGTGAACCAACACGCTGGATATGGTGCAGGAAAAGCCGCAAAGCTAATTCCGAAACAGACAAACGCTACGCGCCAAAAGCGTAAAAACCACATCTTTTCAGCCACTAAGCTGAACATCGAGTTGCTTAATCATATGCATTCTGGTTGATTTATTTATTATCTAACTCTGCTAGCACTATTTAAGTTTCTAACCTTATTCTCCTCTCAGACTCACGTCTCGCAACTGAAAACTAGAAAAAGCTAAACTGTTTGAAGCACCTTTGGAAAAGTCATTTCACAGTATTGTATAAGTAAAGCATGGAATAACCAGCACATTATCACTCTGTAACTGCACCTCACCGATCGAAGCCTGTTGTGTGAAAAGCAATACAAAGCTATCAACTAAGATATAGCGCATAACTGTTTTTCAAGATTGCTGGGAAGTTCGAACAAAGAGGTGTGTTTAGGCCACACAGAAGTCAACCTAGAGTTGAACACTAAAAAGCACTAATTCCTGACATAAGACTAAAATTCCTTGGCAATGAAAATTTTTTATCGGAATGTGGAAGGATGAAAAATGGATTATGCAATGCATCCACAGACAGTTTTTTTATTCCAACTGCTGAGTTACTTTGAACAGCAACTAGTTGAATTTTGCTTCCTTAGAAGTTCTAGAAAACCTTCTTGAACTTTGGTAAACTGTTGGTTATGAATAAACATCAACCTCATTTTTTTATTCTGTCTGGTGTAAAAGAAAACTGCACCAAACAAAACCAATCTGCTATACAAGCGAAAACTTCATAACGAGAACTCTGACCAGTCACAGAAGCACTTACATGAAACAATCTCATGAACTGATGTTGTGCTTGGTTTTTCTTTTTCGTCCTCATTCATGTGAGACTTTTATAAAATAGGAAAAGCTTGTAGGAAAAATGTTTCTTTCCGAACTTCCCTTTCTCTCCTGGCTTCCACCAATCATGTAACAGTCGACTTCCAAGCTTACAAAATTTTTACCTGACCCTGTTCTACTGACTTTGCTGTACTACTAACTAATTAAAAATGACCTGGCATGTGATGTACATAAACATAACATTACAAGATTGTTTTTTGTTACAAAAAAATCTGCACAGGTTTTACACTCTGATCGTTTTACCTGAAAAATAAAACATACTATATAGAAAATACGAAATGAATAACAAGCACTTACAGCACAAATCAAGTTATAGAATATCTGCTATGAAGCATGCACATATGAACATATTAGTTTGACATGAAGTATCTGAGCATTGAGCTCCTTCATGCTTAATGTTTGCAAAAAAAAAACAAAAAAAACAACTGCTTGTTCCAGACAACATGAATGCACAAAAAGTACTAAGTTTGTACTATATTCACTGGCATCATTCAACAATATTTGGACTATTTTTCAAAACTGATCTGCAAAGCACCATGGGTGGATAGTGATACCATAGAAAAGATTGCAATGAGTTAATGAGCATCCACAGCAGAAGTCAAGAAACTAGGGTAAATTACTCCAAACGAGGTAAAATTGAAAAAGTTTAGGGTAAGACGTTGTCACAAGCTGTCTTGCTTCAAATAAAACTTTTCTAATATGTTTGTCCAGCTATTTATATTGGGCATAATCTGTTGCAGTTCTTGAATAATTGTGGGGTACCATAATTTCATTTTTCTTAAAATAATTCTTGGAAGATATCCAAAAAAATTCCCCAAACCCTGTTCTGGAGGAAACTTGGACTTGTTCAAAATGCACCACAAAAGCTGACCCCAAAACATATCATGGAAAGAGTAAGCATATTTTTGAACACATTATTGACAACAAGCTGAAGTTGTAGGTCATGGAACCATATGATCAAAAGTATATAGACTCTGTGGGATATCACTGGAATAGCAAAATAAAAGTAACACGTTTGAAGTACACACATATGAAATAGCTGATTAATGGAAAATTCTCTATGCATACTTTTATCATTTTGCAAACATGCTGGAAGAACACCACACATCTACCTGTAAGAGGCCTGCTGCTAACAGACACTGTGGTGGTTTTTGGTTTCAAACTTGTTTTAGTGCTCGGTTGAGGAGATGACTGCACTTGTGGTGAAACCCTTTCCCATTGAGAATAATCCTGAAAAGTATTTTATATGTAATTTGTTTTACAGTCTTTGATGATAGGCAAGAAAAAATGGTTCTTCAAAGGAAATTCGAACACGACATTACACAGGGTGTTTCAAAATAACTGTTATAATCTGAGATGCATAACGGAAAATTCTAGATATACGAAATCAAACAGCCTTTAATGTTTAGTGGAATAAGATTTACCATAAAAATGTGATTGATGAATTCTCAAGTATGTCGATTTTATTAATGCTTTAACAAGCTTTAAATATGTACACTGTCAATGATACAGGACACATCAATTCCCTCTCTAAGGCTTCATTTTCAAAGGATTTTGCAACTTTATTGACTATCTCTTCCGATACAGTTGTCCAGATGCTTTAAACCTACACAAACAATCTTCCTTTCTAGGATTTTTGTGGCTTTTCTAAATCTGTTATGCAACAAGTGCTGTTTATTGAAATCCTTTACAAATATATGCTTGACAGTGTTATTTGACTATGTTTTGGCATACGCAAAGCACCTTTGCCATTGAAGTGAATGTAATTTCTGTACCTGAAAAGATGATACATGAAACATAAAATTTTAAGTTGTTTTTGCACATATTGCTAAAATATAAGATCAGTTGAAAAAGAGGCAAAGATAATAAATTGCTTAATGATAACATATGTTTTGGACCACCCCCTGCTCTGTTGCACAACTTTGAACAAAGATTTTGAATGAAGCTGTAGTATCACAATAATAAAGTTGAAGAAAACATAACATTCAATTGACGTAAACCTTTCTTAGAAACAAACAAGCAATTAACTGTATTCTAAAATCATGAGTACAATGGACATGACCTGCAAGACAAGCACCAACAAACCTCATTGTAAGCCTATTGTCAATGTCAATATAACATGTTTAAACACATATTCAAGTAAATACATTGCACTAATGAAAATAAATATGCTAGATTATAATGAAATCCAGAAAACATGGTTATATACCATTTACTAACTTGGGATTGAATCAAAACTCAAAACATCGGAAAAACAAGTACATCATTACACCAGTCACAACTTCAAGAACCTTTTTTGCTGGACATCATAAAACGTGGCACAGTGTTAATAAATCCACACCTTCAAACATACAATAAATAAGTTTACTTTAACAACCTTCAAGTTGTTTGTGGCTCCATGTGAAAAGCTTTGTTAAAGTGAACTAAAATTAAATCACAAACATAAATAAACTAAAAAACAAAGAAGCCTATACATTTACTTTAAAATATATTTGAGACATATTGAAGTGATTGACGTGCTTCTGAGAACTTTAGATGACCTTTTACAAATCCTTGTATGTATTGTTTTGCTATTTAATCTTTTAATTACAGTCAATTAATGAAATGTTTCACTGCCAAAAAATTGTTAGGAAGACAAATCCAACCGGCAAATCCTATTCCAACATGCCAACAAATTGGACTTTACTGCCTAACTATCCTTGATGTAACTATCTTATAGAAATTTCAAGCATTGAAGAAACCAGCAAGATTTAAATGATTCCACCGTGACACTATAGCTAACTGTTTTATTACTGATAGACGACCACTTCTAAGCATAAAGAAAAAATGTTACTTTCATAACATCGTAACCTAAATGCTTTACAATGGCAGAAAAAAAACTAAGAAAAAACTCTACAGGTGCACATGTTGAGATCCAGCGTATCTTTGTTTTGTGGTCAATTTCTAAATATTAATATTTCCAATAAATCTAACAACAAATGGTAACAAGTTCTGCATTACTATGCATGCAAAACTGTATGGAAATTATACAACAATACACTTATTAAATCAACCACATCTCACATTCAATATTTGAAAAACACTTTAATGCAAAAATAGCTAAAGGAAGTACATCTCATAAATCTGTTTGATGTGCAGTGAGACACTAGTACCTTTATTGAAAGTGATCAAATGGCAAAGTAGACTGTTGCCACTTCACACAATTGTGTTTGGCTAAAAGGCAAAATAGCTCCATCACTGCTTTTGTCTCATAGGATAAAATAGGCACTGCCAACTTTTAAAATAGTAAGAATATTTAAAAAAGCATGTGATTATAGTCAGGATAAATTGAATGAGCACATTTTAGCAACACTAAAACCAGACGTTGAAATTAATTAAAGCCAATTCAATAGTCAGTTTATTTTATTAATCATCAATGAAATGTGTTAAGTATGTTTATTTTTCTGCAAGCTTCTCACATTGAAATGAAAATAGGTAAGATCTTTTGATTTGTTGTTGCACTGAATGTGAACAATTTGTTTAGGAGATAAGTATCTTGTTTGATATTTGGCTGCTGGTAGAGAGAAGAGATCTAATTTATAAATGTTGCCAATGGTATTATATTCTACAGCAGTAGTTCTCAACCTTTCCGCTGAAGGGAGCCAAATCCAGACCTACAATTTTGTTGGAGAGTGACACTAAAATTTTTCACGCAATTCAATTGACACGTTTTGTTTTACAGCAGAGCGAAGTCTGTTACACAACATATTGGACGTTTTATTGAAAGACTGCTGAGGGCCGCAAAAAGTGCGCCTGGGAGCCGAATGCGGCCCTCAGAACTGGGGTTGGGAACCACTGTTCTAGAGAGTAAAAAAGTTCATAAAATTCTGAGTCATTCAAGTTGCTAAAAGGTAAACTACAGCAAGTACAAGTTACACATACACAAATGTTAGACACTGCAAATGATTGAGCATTAGGATCAGTTTCTATACAATATACAACATGCCTTTTTAGCTGTCATTGTAGTGCATTATAAATATTAGTTTCTGAAGTTTAAGATTTAGTTCTTTAAACCACTCACCACACTATGCTGTAGGGAAACAATTCAGATTCGGTTCTTCGTTTGATTTTTTGAATATCACATTGATTTTTTATTTGAATGGCAAAGCTGGTATCAATTTTTCTAGCAAAATTTCTTCCGTTTGAAGTCCACAGATATTTCCATTGATTATTCTTCCTCTTTTTCTTGGCATGAAACAGCAATTGTCTGTTTTTTAGAGTGAGGTTTTCATTAAGAAAAAAACCTTTAAAGCTGAGAAAGTCAAATTTTACATCTTTCAAAATTTTTCTTGCCTTAAATAAAGCATTTTTTTCTTCCAGGAGATGAATCTCACAATAATGGAAGGAGGCATATCTTGTTTTTGAGTCTTCTTGTTCTTTCTAAGTCTTAATCAATGCATGACATCAATATCATCTTTATCAATCAACACTTCCATCCACATGCTGCAATATGGATAGAACTTTCATTTCCAGTTCTTGCGGTGTTTCTTGATCATCATTCATGGCAACACCTTGAATTTCCAAATTTTGCCGATGGCTATATTGTTCCAAGTCTTTTATTTGATTTCCTAAATTGAGTACTAGGTTTTCAAGGTGAACATTTTGTTGTTTGAGTTTTTGTTTTCTGTTTCAAGGTTTTGCATTACAAGTTTGATTCTTTGCATCTCTTCAGTCATACATGCAAGTTGTTTTTGCATGTTATTAAGTTGATGTGGCAAGTGTTTCAGATTCTCCATGTTAGCAATCAGGACATCCATGTTCCCAGACATTTCTTCACAATGACTGCATGTAGCTCCATGACTTTTATTTCTTGCTTGCTTGTTTTGATGTGCCATATCACTTCTTGGCCTGGATGATATAAATCTTAGATAAGCTTTAATCTACAATCCTTGTTTGCCTTCACTCAATTGCTGGTGCCAGCTCACTGTTGTATTTAGTCCACTCCTTTGTTCTAGCAGCAACAGTAGTAAATCAGAAATCAGTAAGAGCACCTAGCCTACAGCACCTTATTCAAATAGAATGGCACTGACTACTGTTCCTCTTTCCATTAATTTAGCCTGATTCAAAAAGAATAGCCTAGTATTGGTCACTGATTTCTGTCTTCCTTGACAAAAAAATGAAAAATAACTTTATATGTTGATACAAGAAAATTTAGTGAATAACATGACCCTGAAACAATCAACAGGCAAACAGAATATTTGCTGCTTTATTAATTGAATAGAGATTAAACTCGCCTACCTGGAACTCCTTCGATAGTTTTCCTTCTAGAGCTTTCAAAATTTCCGTTCTCACTTCTTCGTCGGATTTTGAAAAACGAGAAGCAGCAATTCTTCCCCATGTTGGATTTAAAGATTTTGACATGTTTCAAATATTCTAAACAATTAATATTTTATATTTAACAAAACTGGCGACATTACCACAGTAATCCACGATTCGCCCAGTCACTTCCACAACTGCTGGCTCAGCGTTGTTAGGAACCCCAAGCACTGGTTGATATCACAAAATTTTCCTAGGCGTTGCAGCCAAGGCTAACGATTCATGCATAACTTTAAAATCCAAATCCTGTTTAAATCCTATCATTGCTATTATACTACATGCAATCCAATTCAAAATGTCAAAAACAATAAAATATTTTGAAAACCACTGCACGCATAACAATCATGAATCAAGAAAAATAACTAGACCAATCAAAAACACACCAATTCCGTTACTTTGATGACATGTTACATCAGGAGCAGACTTGCAACATTGATCACTATATCCGGTTTGTCGGTTGGATATCCGGCAGGAGAGTACGTTAGATACGGATGGAAGTTAGTGTTGAGCAAACGGGAGATGTTTTGAGTCCTAATCCAGTCCAATATTTTCTTTGAGTAATCCGGTCCGATCCTACTCCGGTAGACCTGTCCAAATATTTGATCCAATCCGGTTTATATCTGAAAAAAAACTCTGATTAAGCATTTTACTGCAGTTGTCAGTGCAGTTTGGATATCCATATCTGATCCGGTTGAGTTTTTCAAAATACAGTCCAATCCGGACCCGGTTCTGAAGTGCAGAATCCGGTTGGATTGCGTTTCGGAAACCGGATCATGTTCAACATTGATGGAAGTACGTTGGATACGTTGGATCAACTGGAAACGGATATCCCAAAATGCTTTAGAGCGGGAACCGGACACTGATGAGGATATCCGATCCGGAACTCTTTCTCGATATTTGGAGATTCAGCCTGTTAAATAATTTTTGGTCACTTTTGACCCTTTGGTAAAACCCTGTGGTAAAACTTTGACCCTTTGGTAAAACTTTTGACCCTTTGGTAAAAAACACTTTTGACCCTTTGGTAAAAAAGTTGCACATTGTACAATCATTATTATCTTCGAACCTCGGAGGCATGTGTTGAGCTTTCTGTGCCATGTCTCTGAGTCAATCTGTGGTGTAATCTCAGTATTGTCTCTGTATTAATTTCACTATAATAATAATAATAATATTTTATTGCTGACTCATGGTCCATACCACAGACACAAGATCACAAAAAGTGGTTAGGTATACATCAGCGCACATAACAGAAACGGTGTTTGCACATGACCAACTTTGAGAGGAGCAAAGCGCTTTATCCTCACCACAGCTGTATCGTCATTCGCAAGAAAATGGATACCCATGGCATACAGTAGCGCTAGAGCATCACACAACCGGTGTTAGTACGTGTCCAACCTTGAGAGGAGCAAAACACTTTCCCAGCACTTCTTACTTTTTTATGCTTGGTGTGTACACAGTGTCCACATATTTTTACCACACAAAAGCGATACTGATGAGACGCAAACACTGAAACAATTCACGGACAACTACTGCATTTGGTCTCCACCATACAGGAGCGTTGAATAATTGAGGAAAAATGAAGATTTGTAAAAAAGCATCAGACATTATAAGCGATCGAATAAAAAAGTTGAATGAAGATGTGCATCGCATAAACAATTGAAAGCCTACAAGTTATTTCTCAGCACGGCATCAAAGGTCCTGCCACAATGGCTAACCTGGTGTATTATCTCAATACAGCGTTCGTAGCGTATTACCATGCTCCCTCCCTAATCTACTCATTGGACACTCCACCTTTTTCAGGATGAGTCTGTTGCAGGTGTAGCAACATGGGGCTTTGTCAGAGTAGTCTATGTTGTGGCACTTGTTTGCTACGCACCTGGAATAGGGCTAGCTAGAGCAGGCCTGTGATCTGTAGTCTGGAATAGCTCAGAGCAGGCTAGCTGCTTCAATGTGGTCTGGTTCTACACTAGGCCTTGCTGTCTATAGGCCTAGACTTCATGAGCCTGCATTGACTGAGTGTTAGGCGATGCCAGACTAGATAGCTTTTTTCGTTCATAAATAATGATATGTAAATCGCCCGTCGTCGGTTTTCACTTTGCAGTGACAGCATGAATGGAGTCAATGAAGCGAGTCAAATTTTTACAATGTCTCAATTTTTGGTGGCTCGACTAACGGTGAGAAACAATGGCGATTCGACTCTACTAGTGTCACATTTTTTATTGAATGACTCGATTTGACTCGAGTTGCAATCAGTGATTCGAGACTTGAGTCAGAGTCATTTTTGCAAAATCTCCAAACATCTGATTGACAAACCCAGTTCGCTTGCAAACAAAGAAATGATTTTTTCGTGCTTCATTGGTGATCACTGTTGACGCAAATTTTCTCTTTGACTGTGTCTTCTAGTGGTGATATGATACATTTCAAGTAGGCATACCATACGTCCCGTTTTAGCCGGGACAGTCCCGCTTTAAAGGCTTTGTCCCGGCGTCCCGGTCAGTCTACCAAAAAGTCTCGGTTAGGCATTCAGTCAGTCATCATAACCCTACACCAACGGTGCACAACCTGCGGCCTTCGATAATGAAATTTGCGGCCGTCCATATGTAATTTAAAATATAAGACTTGGCGGCCGTGCTGACGTACATTGAATCAAAACAAACGCAAGGCAAGAAAATCAGTCGACACGATGCGTAACAATCTGTAATAATCTATAGATGTTTAACAATTTATTATACTTTTAGGTACAACTAAATGACCAATACCGAATAAAACCTATTCTTTAATAAACGCATCTCATAAATATAACACGAACTCATTGTCGGCCGTACTTCATATAAATAAAAGCAATGCGGCCGGCAATTGTAAAAGATTGTACACCCCTGCCCTACGTGAATATTAGCATGCTGTGGTTTGTCGGTTTAGCAAACTTGCTGAAGACAAAGGGTGATGCGTGATTTTGATTTTTCTCGTTTCATTGTGCTAGATGTAAATATAATTGTTACGTCATTGTAGCGGGTAACTGGTCCATTCGTTGGTTGATTGCTAGCGTATTGACTTGTTCACTTCTCACCTTTAGGTTCGTGGGAACAAGCGTTTCAATCTGCGAAAAAATCAACGTCATGTTTAAGAAGTAGGTGATCGACAGCGACTCTCCCTGTGACGAGCAAGTATTTGTGAAAAGGCACATGTCCGAATGTTGCAAGAAAGATAGCTGGTAAACAGCATCTCTTTAACAGAAGTGGGTCCAGACGCTGTTTAAAAAATTTGAAGAAAAAGTCATATGCATTTTAAACTTTCAAAAAATGGTAGAGTTTATATTTTGTTGAAGAACTGTCTACAGAAAATTACGATTGGGCAAATGTGCAAAGTTACAAATGAGTGAACATTGTTTTGTTTTTTAGCATAATGCATTATTGTAGTTTTTCGTGGTGTCTTAACTATGGGAATCCAATAATAGCTGCATACTCCAAGAAAGATATGAACCACATTCATCTGATAAGCAGTGGTTAGTTTAAGAGGAGGCGAGTGTTTTGCGCATAAATTTTCCTCACTTTTTGTGAAAAACGTATTATCTACTCATATAATATACTCCGAGGCAAATCATAAGTAAGCACTCTGCTGTCAAAGAGGCCCCAAGCAGCAACTACAATGTGTAGGTACTGTGCTTTCAAAGCGGCCCCCAACAGCAACTGTAATGGCTGAGTGCACTGCTTTCAAAGTGGCCCCAAGAACAACTGTAAGATTAGAGAAGTGGGGGCCGATGCCAGCTTGCTATCGCTTAACTTTTATGTGTTGCTAGCTGTGTCTCCCCAGCTGTCAATGTTTTTAAAGTTGCATATCATGAATACCCTTTTGCATTTACTATTATGTTAGCCATGTCCCAGTCGCAGTCTACCAAGGCTTGATCAAAGGGTCTCATCATGCTTGGCTGAGTATGGCGATGTCATCAAAGGGCTCCCAATTTATAGTCTTGCCTCGATCCCCCCAACCCTAAGTCCACCACTGCTGACAAGGCTTGTTGTTCTAAAGTGTCCCGGTTTTCAATCACAAAAATATGGTAGGCCTAATTTTAAGTATCATTTCATACGGAAGCAGATTGAAAAGTTGATGACACAACTCTCCAAATCATGTGAAATGTTGCTCAAATAAAAACACTACACCAATATTTCAGTGCTCAGATATGTTTGTCTTGCTCTTTTATATTCCTATTTATCTTACTCAATACTTAACTGGGGAAGGGCCAACAAGACTGCTTTACTACCTATAGTTAGACTGCAGAATAAAGCTGTGAGAACCCCTGAATATGACAAAACCAAAACAACTGTAGGCCTACTGTATTCTAAGCACAAAAATTTAAACATACCAGACTCATTTAAATTATCAGTTGTAAATGCATGTGCTCCTTTCGCAATGGTGGATTACCTAACCACTTTGATATCTATTTTACTGAGATTGCGTCAGTCCACAAATATCAAAAGAATCTTGCTGCTTTGCAAAAATACTATTTACGCAGAATGAATACATACGTGGGTCAGTCCCAAAATTTGATATAATATTCCTGAAAATCCGAAAACATTTTCTCCTTATTCATTTTCAAAACAATATAAAAAGGTCCTGCTATCTTGCCAGAATTCCTGTTGGTTTTCGTTTCACATGCTTGTCACTTTCTTTAATATTGTGTTGATGCCCTTACTTTCCCTCCTATCATTTAGCCTATCTCTGCAGTTGCTCACCACACCCCCTGTACATCGGCATGCTCTTCACGCTCTGTTTTTGTGTTGCTGCTGTTTTTTTGCTTATTTTACCTGACGTCGATTCGATACATTTTGTTACTTTTTACTACTTGTGAAACGTCTTCAATTAAAAGCTAATTTGTGCTAGCAACAGGGCTGGCTGCGAACTTGGCCCAGGTGGTCTTTCGCCAACCCTATGTGATTCTACATGTTAGAATACGATCATTATATAAACTGAAAATTGAAACGTCTGATTTTTTTACATTCTCATCAACATGAAAGGAAATGGTGATATTTGATGTTGTTGTTTTTCCTCATGCTGCATCCGTGTTATTTCGTGATTTGAGTCACACAAATGCATGGATTAAACATACATAGAAAGCGGCGCAGCATTGCGGCTGCAACGCACCTATAATACAGAGGTAGAGCTGAGACTTTGAATTTCACTGAGGGGCCAGCAAGGCATAATAAATTGAACACATTATCATGGTTTAATGTAGTACTTGCATGGGAGTCGGCCTCAAATTTTGCTTTTGGTCTTTTCCAGAGATGTACGGATTTATGTTTTTAAAATCCAAATCCAACCCAAAAATTATATTTCAAAGTCCGATGCAAATCCGAAAACTACGTAGGCCTATTGTCTAAATCCAAACTCCTATCACTGTTATTAGGCTAGGACAGCGGTTGCCAAAATTTTGGGATATTGGGCCAAATTCGCGACCTTATCAGTGTCCGCCGCCGGACTGTTTTGTGCATTGAAAAAACAAAACTAAAACCACACGCATAACATTACACGTTTGTAGCCTACACAGTTCTAGATATCCCTGAGCCTACATTGCAATTTTGTCTGTTTGATAACTTGTTTGCAATGTGACTTCTGCAACAGCTTTTTTTGCATGATAGTTGTAATATTTGGTTTCACGTTAATTGCTTCTACGATTTTCAAGAATCCTGTACACCTCACCAATCACTGACTAGACAGCAGAGACGTGACTCCACTGGACAAGTATGACTCTATGACTAGGGCCTTAAGATACACTGGGCCTCCAGGCTCCAGCAAACTGTGGTACGCATAGAGTCAATTTCCCGTCTATGATCAGTTCGATAAATATTCGTCAAAAAATTATCTCTTAATTATTCATGAATTTTAGTTTTATTCACCTAGCAAGATTTTGTGTCGATAACGCAAGAGTCTTCCAACGAGTTCCATTAATATCAACATGACTGTTGGTCAAGCCACATGTTGAATATAGTGTCGTCATACTCAAAACACCCTGGTTGCGTTCTGGGTTTGGTGAATCGCACCGATTGTTCCGTGTGGATCAGGCGAAAGAACTTGTTGCTGTTCGTGTTTGAATTGCACCTGATCAAAGCTGAAGGTTGTACTGCAGACAAGAGCTATGTGTAGGGCTAGCAACAGTGTCCTACAATAAAAACATAGTTGTTTCTTCTGAGAAATACAGTAGTTTTGTTAGCTTTTCTATTACGTAAAGCTCGTTTGGTATTGTAGAGGTGATTTTTTCTATTTTAATTGTCTATAACAAAGTCACTAAGGAATCAGATTGCTATTAAGTACTTGCGCAAGTTTGTACTGCTCCCATGCTAAGAAAATCAGAGAAGATCTTGAATACCAAGCAAAAGTCACTTTACCCACTGGCAACCACAGAAATCCCCCCAGAGAGACAAAGAACAGGGAACAGCAAGAAAATGACAACAGCGCGTTTTGGTCTGCTGATGCCTTGGAATAGTGGTTTTTAGTTTATCCAACCGCGCGGCCCCTTATTTATTAGCTTGATGGTCACTAACTGCTCCGGAGACAGTTGTTTTTCAAGATTCAAAGGAATTAAAGTATCGCAATGTTCCAGGAAACGTTGTCCACACTAAGCATTCGGTGCAAAAGCGAAAAGCTTAGGCTTGTAAACGGTTTAGCCTAACTGTTAGTATTCATAAAATACGTGTTCTGTTACTTTTTAAGGAACCTTCATCTTTGCACACCTGTAGAATAGTCACGCAGTTGGCATAATCAAAACTAGTTTTTTTCAAACGTTTTTGCTTGTCTCAGGTTGCCTCGTCAGATCTCTGAAGCAAACCCCTAACCATGGGGGGAACGAATCCCCCCCTACAAAACTTTTCGCCCCTCACGGGAAAAATATGTTGGGCATAGTACAAAAAAATTGGGCCCCTCTCATAACTCTTCGCTCCCCCTGGTGTCCCAGGCTGGTTGCGGGCCTGCTCTGAAGGGAAATTGAATAAGACTGACTACGCAGCCCACATGTGTAATTACGAACTAAACGCAAACCTTCAGAAGCGATTACTGAAACGGCAACAACTATCGAACCGTATTTCGCACTTGATCTGCCAAATACAAAACGCTTTTATAAACAAACAAGATAACAGCTTCAAAGCTTAAACCCTCTTTGCATTAACTAGGTGTCTAAAAAAATAGGCTGCACATTACAGAAAAGCAATGAACATTGCAACAATTACATTACAAAAACTAGTTATGATGGGGCGTCAAAAACCGCGCAGTTCACTTTGATTTTCGTTGGCAACGGATGCCACGCACTGTGAACCGGCATTACACAAGTAGCAAGTTTGCGTAGGTTAGTAGGGGTAGCGCGGGTCCCCGTTACAGGCAACCGGTCAAATCGGGTTAAAACCAGCGCTGCATACGTGACGAAAACCATGCATTTTTAACATTTACTGCTTCGGCATCGTAATTCGTTTGAAGCGCAACGCATCGACTGTTGAGTCGTGGCAAAGAGTCCCTTGCACTGAATGCCTTTTCTGCTTCCACAGAAGTGTGCTAGATACTGAGTGTGAAGATTTGCATGGCGTTAAAAAGTGTAAAACTCGTAAGTAACGTTACTTTTTTATCCAGTTAAGCGACAAAAATATATCCGGATATCGGATAGTAAAAAAACTCTTGGTTATCCGAATAATACAACCCTAGTTTCAACCCTCGATTAGGAAGCGATTCTCTTCTTCATACGCCGCTTAAAAACCCTATAGCGATTGTTTTTACCTTGTTTTGTTTTTCCCGGAACTTGCCTGCTCTGCACATCACTCCATCTTTGCTGACGACAGAAACGATTGTTTTTACAAGTCTGTTATGATTTCAGTTCAGTCAATGATTGTAACGTTAGTGTTATTGTTCGTTATGCGACTTTGCAAGACTTCACAGCTTTATGTTGTTTTTCACCGGATCGCATTGGATTATTTGATAAGAAATTGCGTTTGTTTCAAATTGATATGCGGACCGTGGACGAAACATAAAAATCTCAGTTAAGAGGAAGCGCCAAAGTTGTGAAAACTGTTTTTGCTTGTGAACTCTTTTGGACTTGTACACCAGTTTCTACTTTGCTAACCACAAATTTGTCGGGTTGAAATATTACGCAAAGCTAGCTTCATCAGAAAGAGCGAAGTACAGTAATTTCAAAAATCTGCAGAACAACCTATTTTTGTATGAACTCTTCTTCACAGAAAAAGCACCGCAGAACTGTTGAGGATTGAAATCTTAAGTGAGCGCAAAAACCTGTTTCCCAAATGACTTACACGCAAGCCCGCAACCAGCTTGGGACACCATGGGGGCGAAGGGTTATCTGAGAGGGACCTACATTTTTAAAACTATATCCAACACAGTTTTCCAGGGGGGGATTAGCTCCCCCTGGAAAACTGTGTTGGATATAGTTTAAAAAATTTACGGGCCTGCTTACAAGGTTCCAAAGGTGCCGCACACATGTTCTGTTTAAACAGAACTGTCATTGTTCTGAAGTGGTTCGCGTGAAGCTTGATCCCAGTGAACTGCGAACAGGCAGATTTTTTATTATGTCACAATGCCCAAGCTGGAACACGTGATTACCAATCATCAGTGTTTGATGCGATTTCCACCTGCACACAGTATAAGAAACGCTACTTTTTTCATAAAGTTCGAGGTTGTGTTTGCCAAAAGAGATTACATATGAATTGAGCCTTAGTGACTGTGTTTGAACCAGTTGGTTGCCACTTACCGAAGAGCATGGGTTTATTCCTTATATTTGTTTTTATTTATTTATTTCGCTCGGACACATGGTCCATAACACAAGTGTTAGTGAAAGAACACAAGGATACAAAAATGCTTGGACAAAACCAGGGCCGTAGAGCTGGATCCCAAGAAATTTTGGATGACTGGAGCTGGAGCCTGAAATTTGGGTTCCCATTCAACTGACAGTTTGTTGGGTAGGTGAGTTGTACAAACGATACAAAGGTTTTTTGTTTTTAATCGACCAAATCGTTTTGGAGTCGGAGCCAAAACTTTTAAAGGTTGGAGCTTGAGCCTGAAATTTGAGTTCCGGCTCCACAGCCCTGGACACAAGAAATTGCAAGGTAGGTGTTGGCCACGGCCTGTTCTTATTCAGAGTGAGTACGTTTCTCTTGTTGCCATGGAAACAAAATCCAGAAGCAGGCTTAAACGTGGAAGACGACTTGGTCTGTGCGCTGCCATGTATTGAGCCTCGAAAACCTTTCCATTCTAACAAAAAGCAGGCTCTGCTTTCGCATTGACTGTAGCGCACGTTGCATTATTAATTTTTTTTTTCAATTTTATTCCTGCTTTATGCATGTGTAACAGTTGTTGCATTGGAGAAACTGCACAGTCGGTGCAGCCATGGACCCTGGTTGTTTAATGATTGGGCCCCATGATTGGAAAGGTTAAGAACTCCTGAACTAATGCATTCGGTCATTCTCATGCAACAGTGTCATATACGGGAAGTGAGAGATTTGCGACATCAACAATTCAAACGATCGGATAAAAAAACAGTCGTGAAGATGCACATCGTTGTGAATTGGCATATAAGTTGAAACTTATCAAGACATCAAGTATTCTGAAAAAATAGGCGACTTAATGTGGGCGAACATTTACATTCCTCGGTAATGCAAACTGCGATATGCGTTGTTGAGGTAGCCCTGAAGTGCTTAACATGCTGTACTGCACCGTGTGTACTTGCACCAGTTGGCGAGCACATGGCATACAACAGGCACGAAACACAGTGTTTTTAACTGCAGTACACCAAGGTGAGGAACATGAAGCATACCCACAATCCGAAGTCAAATGAAAAGTTGTAATATTTCATACTTTTTAAACTCTTAGCCGTGCGACGTGGGAAACTGTGACGTCGCACAGTGCCACGTCACCACAGCACGACCGCTGTAGAAAATGGCGCCGACTCGCGTAGATCTCTCGAGTTCATCGGAGTTATTGATCCTCGCCGGATACGTCGCGTCGTTTCTGGGATCCATCAATCCATGAAGACTGTGATTCTTAACCTGTGGGTCAGGAGGAGGGTCAATCACGGAGAGTCGGCTTGAAAAACAAAATATGAATTTTTGTAAGTTTTACGCACAATACATTTTTCATGGAATACATACTTTTCAAATATGAAAAATAATCTTGTTATAGTCACCAAGGTGTGATCGTCGGCTTTTTATCCGGTACTTGTTGCACTATTTATACGGTATCTACCAGAGCCGTCACCAGAAAGTTTTCAAAAGGGGACTTTACGTCTGTTCAGGGGGGCTTGACATTGTGAAGTTTGATAAAAACTCCACCGATTCATAGTGCTTCATAATTCAATTTGGGGTGGCCTGGAGCTTTGTTTGGGGGACTAAGCACCCAAAATCCCCCCGTGGCAACGGGACTGGTACCTACAAGCAATAGAAACTTATCTCACGCACACATACCACTATGGAAATGTCATTTTCGATAACTGCTCAACTTCGGATAGCTTGTTCCTTGAGCACATACATACAAAGGCTGCCAAATGATACTAGTTTGTTTTCGTACATCACGTAAGGCCGCTGTCCTTTCAGATCTCAGCTTCATTCCGTTATTTAACAGGAAAAAAATTCACATGCTCTTGTTCTTTTATAAAATAAAAACTTGTCTTTCCTCTCCTGTTCTCCATTCGTTTCTACCACTGACCCTGGAGAAATCTCAGCCAACTCAATTCGTCACGCCAATAATTATCAGATTCCTCTCCGCAAACGTTCGCTAGTACATAATTCATTTTTTTACAAAGCTCCTGTCCTCTGGAACTCCCTAACGCAATACATTAAATTATCTTCTAATTTTTGCAGCATTCAAAAACCGCATCACCCTCTTTTACCATGGCAAGAATCGCAATATTTGGCACTTGCAAGGGTCAAATCCATCCGCCACCTCATTATGCTGTATGTTCCACCTTGGTCACAGCCCTTTCAACATTAAAATAAAGTCTTTTCGTAAGTGTAGCTGTGGGTCCACGGGAACACTCAACCACCCTCTCCTGCAGTGCAATCTGTCCTTGCATCATCGCAACTTGATTCGTCTAACGCTAAAAAATACTTTGCTCAACGAAGAAATTTCTTATGAGATACAGTGCTTTGCTCTCACTAATAAAACTTTTTGTTTGTCCTTACCGGAACTTACGTTTAAACCGTCTTTGCAGCACTGTCTCGTTTTCTTTATTTTAATCATTAGTAAAACAATGATTATTATATTTTACGTCACATTGCCTATCCATTCACACGGCCTTATTATTGATAAGGTCACATAGTTCGTGCTGCAACTGTGAATGAGATAAGAAATTGATCGAGTTTTTACTGTTCTCACTTTTCTGTGATGGAATGTCGACGCAGCACTTGTGACCACTGACCACTTTGTTGCACTTCCATTGCACGAGGATTCATTCTCGTTTGATCTTTAAAAATTCCGATAGACAAATTAGCATTTTTGGCAAAACCGGAAATTAGATTAAAACTGAAATTAGAGCATCGGCGTTTTTAGCAATATAGATTAGAATTACCGCCAGTTCGCTCTAAATCATCGAATTAGAAAACTAGAATTATCTGGTTGTCCGAGTCTGGCCCCCCCCCAGATTTTATAATTGCGCCCATAATCGACAGTATAACCGCAGTATAAGGATGCACGCAGCAAATGGCACAATCATTTTGAAAATAAATCAAAAACCTACTTTTACAAAACTTTGGAGATATCATAGTAAAGATTTGATGTTTCCGTCTTTTATGTTATTTCTCATTAGGATTCAAAATTGTACATCTATCAATTAAAGCGCAAACAAATATTTTCAGAAACGAGCTCCGACTCAATTGCTTGTGAAGTCTTCAAATCTTGAAAAATTTTCTCCCCCCCCATTTGGCGTAAAGCACAACATTAAAAAAGGTACTAAACATGAGAAGAGCTGTTCAAAGCGAAAGTATACAATAGCTTTTGAATCGCGTTTGTCTGTAGCCAGTTTATTGGCAGCACGTACAGAGAATCCGAAAAGAACAATAGAGCGAGTGGCCAATTCGACCGCACCTGCAGTAAAAGAACTATCAACGTTTCATTTGTACTTTTGTTCTCATATATCGTTCCACAAACAATTTGTTCTTCACCAGTTCGATGAACCTCAACGAAAGCTACTTTATCACGTCACTAGCGTATGAAGCGGAACATTCCCGGTCTGGCTCCGCTTGCTCGTTCGAACGAGCTTCAGCCAGGTACGAAGTACATGCTTTCCTAAGCCTCCTGAGCCTTCCCCGCCTTGGGCTCTCATCTTAGGTCCACATGCCAACCCTCCTGGCCCCTTCAAGGTTAGTCTATGGCGGGAGGTTTCCCTCCGTGAGACCTTCCCTGAAGGTGTCCCTTATCGGGCGCCACTGAAGCGGAACATTCCCGATCTGGCTCCGCTTGCTCGTTCGAACTTCCAGCCGAGGAAGTGATTAAAGCCAATTGATCGCTATCTGCGCCTTAACCGATTTGACCAAAGAAGCGCTTCCCTCGTCATTTCTGATCGAGGCATTTTTGAGTTTCGACTTTCACCAGGTACTTTCTTCTGGTGCTGTCCCTTTGGACTTAGTCGAATTTCTTGTAGTGGCGCTTGTGTGACAACTACACGTATGATTCAGCGTATGATGATCAACCATATACAGAGCAGAGGCATCTCTGGTGAATTTGCTTTGTTGCTTAATTGTTGATTGTGTGCTCGAACGATTAAAGCCGTTTTTCAGCAACAATGTAAAAAATTGGTTGAATTTTCACTGTTTTAATTTCACGAATATGTCTGCATTTCATCAATACTTGGAACACAATCCTGGGTTGATGGAGAAACGATACCGAAGCGATAATAAACACTGAGCGAACCCGACTGCGTTTAAAAGAAACTCACCATTGCCTGGCAACAGTTTTTACCATACCTTTAAACTGCGATGATTGCGCTTTCATAAGCCATGTTCATATCAAAGCACCTTATCCATTTCTTCTTTCTTTCATCGTAGACTTCAACAGACTTTGAAAACGCGCATCTACTCGTGTGTCTAGATTTGAAAAAATTGCAGTATAAGAACTATGTAAGACCAGGCCCGTAACTGAAGGGGTGCAGAGGGGGCGGGGTCCCACCAGGAAACTTTTACCCCCCCTGGAAGAATGTGGTGGACATGCTTTAAAACAATTGGACATAGTTCAAGAAATTTGGGCCCCTCTCAGAAAACTCTTCGCCCCTACTGTTGTCCCAAGCTGGTTACGGGCCTCTGTAAGACTTGCATTTCATTTCGAAGTAATAATTTTCTGGGCTAAGAAAATAAAAATAAAGAAGTAATGACTTTCCAGGCTAAGAAAACACTGATTACAAAACAAGTATCAGGTAGGAAAAAGAAGAAAAATTGGCTTCGAAACAAGAAGTGACTTCGAATCTGATTTTGTGCAAATCAGAGATGCACAACCTTTTCGCTATTGCCGGTCGCATTACGTTTACTTTTATGAATCACGGCCGCCAGTGAGTTCAAGATGTTATTTTTGTTGCACTGGTTTTGTTCTATTTCCAAACACTAAGCCCACAACCTGCTTCCAAAGTCTGTTTCTTTCTACTAAGTATTCTCATACTGTAGTAGAAAGAGTCTTGTTTTGTGACCACAGATTGCCGCTCTCTTGCAGCATACACTGCCTTGGATTTCTAGAAAGACATAATACATCGATATTTTTGGTGCTGATTTTCATTCCGGCTCGGTTGCACGCAGCAGAAAACCGATCGAGCGCATGCTGAAGACCCTGTTGAGAAGATGCTAACAGTACAAAATCGTCCTGAAAAAGTCAACGGTTGATCCTGCAGCAGCACCCAACAGTGACGCCCTCGTCGACTCGGCCGTGTTTGTCTGTCCTAGTGGTTCCCAATCTTTTTAGACTTACGGCACCCTACAGAGAAATCTAATTCGCGGCACCTAGTGGCGAACACATAGCAGTTTGGTTTGAGGTTTGGCGACATTTTGAGAATACCTTTTCAATGATGTTTTAAGAAACATATTAGTTCGCGGCACCCCTGGGCATTGTAAATGGCCCCCTAGGATGCTGCGGCACCCCAGTTGCTGACCACTGCGGTCTATCCAACTCATATAGACTATGAGGAGTGAGTGGTGACGGCACACACCATTGTCTGAGTCCAACAACAACGGTGAACGGTTGTGATTTAACTCCCCCGACAACACGAACACAAATTTCTGAACAGGAACAGAGTGACTTGACAACCAGTAACAGGCGGCCCTCTACACCGCACTACCGCAACACTAACCAAAGCTTTTCACGAGGAACCCGGTCGTTTGCTTTCTCGAGGTCGACAAAACATGGACGTCTTCGGCATACTCCCAAGAGTTCTCGAAAATTTGCTGGAGAGTGAAATGTGATCTGTAGTGCTGCTACGTTACGAAAACCGCACTGGGTATCATCCAGCTTTGGTTGAATTATTTCGCTGCATATTTTTGCAAGGCACTTGGCGTATCACTCCAGCATTCCAATCTTTTGGTGCTCTTCCAGAACACCAGGACACTTGACACACACGAGTCAGCCAAAGAACTCCATGATTCAAGGCTTTGGGAATTTCAGGTCGAATTTCATCACAGCCTGCAGCCTTAAGTGTTTTGACAATCAGAGAGGCTTCAGCTGCAGTGATGATATTTCCCTCCCCCAAATGTACCTCGTGTGTGTTCGGCTGTTTTTTTTGTCATAGATCGAAATGATTTTGCAATGACCGAAAAAAATTAAGTCCTTTCGGTCAGACTGTCTGAAAATATAGGCCAATGAACTTTGTTTCGGCGAGTTTTGCTACAACTGTGAGACAAATGACCGAAATGTCTCAGCGAGAAAAAAACAGGTGTTCGGCCTTAACTTTAGTTTTAAATTGCATCTGCATTGTCGCAGATTTTTGCACCTCTGACCTAAATCAAATTCACGCGAAAAACTGCAGAAAAATTACACGGATACATTTTCATTAAGTGCAACACAGAATTTTCGGAACCTCGAGCTAACATGCTGGGCGCGCTCGGCCAATTGTTTGTTTTCGTCTCAAATTGTTTTCGTCTCAGCTCAGTGCACACTCACTGTTTGCTCAGTTGGGTTGCGTGACCACACTACTTTTATGGCCGCTACTATTGTAACGAACTCCTTCGCGTATTTGATCTCGGCTGAATTTACTCTATAATATTATTATAATCAACAAGAGCACCTAAAACAAGTAGAACCAGGATATTTCGTACCAACAAACGGACTGAAAGTCCAAACAATCCTACAACTTTGCCTAGAGTTGACCAAAGCAGAACGTCACTTGTGTTGCCATTTTAGCTGATTTGCTGCAAAATTTAGCAGGATTTTCTCACTGTTTGCTGTAAAATTTTCAATCTAGCAGCAGCTACCTTCAATCATGTGCAGCTTTTGGTCCATATGAACGTTGTTCGCTGTGTTATTTGTATAATGTATCATCTATTTTTCTGTTTTTTTATATTAACTAATCTCTACGATTGATTGATTTATTGGTTGTACATCCGAAAACTTCAAAACGACTACTGCTGAAATATTAACAAAAAACTTTTAAACTTTTAGTGAAACAGTATGTGGGATTGGTAATAATCGTGAAGGAGCTTAAATTTTTCTATAGTTCTTTTGACGTGCACTTGAGCCTCCAACTTTGAAAAAGGATCGTTCACCATTGTTGGTCAGCTGATCATAGCAACAAAGGTCGTATCATAGTTGACTGCAGATCGCTGACGTCCTAATCGTTGCCCAAAAGTGACTTTTGTCCCCCCCAAACAAATTTTTCGCTGGTTACGGCCCTGCTGGACACCACCATTGAGATAATACGGCGTGTATCTCGTCAACACAAGATCGATGAATATGCGGCGTATCACTCACCAACACTAGTGCTTAACGCTTATACAGCGTGCAATTCCCCAAAACGATATTGATTATGCGGCAGTTTACTCGTCAACAGTATAGCGATTACTGGCAGCATATATCTCGCCAATATCATTGATCGCACTGCATTATTTCTCGCATCAAAGAACGCAAAGCTATAACCGTGAGTTCATGTGAGAACAAAAAACTTGCAATATTTCATACAGGGGCGTAACGAGGAGGGTAAAGAGGGGCACAATGTCGCGATCGCTGAAAATTCCCAACAATGTCGCAAGTACTTTCTTCAATACAGTACATTTACTAATAAAAGACCTCAGGTTAGTCGTTCTTGATTTCAAACGGGATTATTTCTTGTTATAACAGTCTTATAACAAAGAATCGAATTATGAACTGTTTTTGTAAAAAACTGGTACTCAATAATTCAAACTATCCTACTTTTAAAACCTTAAACTATGATATACAAAAACACGTGGTCATATGTGCAGATGGGATTTTCATTCCTGGAGTTGGGCAATGACATATAGATTCCCCAGAATCGTTCCTTTGGATATTGTAATCTGCTCCAGGATTGCTTTCTTAGTAAAATACAGGGTCAAACCATTACTGGTTCCAATGTGAAATACATGGAACATTCCTGTCCACTGTTGTGTGGGTTGGAAAAGGAACAAGATCCCATTTTGGTCCAAAATTGTTATTCCCGGTAATCGTAAAGATAATTTAGTTTCGGGATTTAAAGCGGGATCATAATTACCTAATGGCTGGATTTTATGCAAGAGAGTCTCCATTTTAAAGTAGAGTGGACCACTTAAAACAAAACGTCGTCTGGACTTATCCCAAATAATAGATAAAGAGTCATTGATCTTAAACGAAAGTTTACTATGTTTACTGGCATAAACCTTGATTGTAGTATAAACTTTGTTAATGCTTCCCTGATCTTGGGATCTTTTTCCGGAAGAAGAAGACGTGTGAGCTTTCTGGGAATGTCGAATTTGTCTCTCCTCGTGGTCATATGAAGCAGCCGGTATATATTTCTTAATCGGTGATGGTTCTCTGGTTGATCTTTGATATGGGTGTTTCCTTAGCTCCCAAAATGGCTTTCTGTCCTTACTGGATTCGGACGCTTAGTTTGCTCTTCCGGAATGTATATGTTTGCCTCTATTTTTTGTAGATCCTCTTCAAGTCTTCGTATGTCTTCTTTCTTTCCGTAGTATTGTCATTCCAAATCTGCATCGCGTTCGGTACTCATTTTTTATACAAGCCTATTTATCCTGTAACAAAAGCAACATTGTTATAACATCCTATAGTCGTGGGAAAACTACTAATCAAATGGATTTCCGCTCCCACGAATGTATTAACGAGTTCTTTTCTGCAAAGCACGGTTGCGCGACTGATTCTCAACCTGCTTAAATCTCGTGACACTATTGCGATGTTTCAGTGGTCTACAGCTTTTGACGCATTTCCTCTTTGGCAATCACGAATTTTTTGAACGTACAAAAACAGTAAATGTTTAACGTGACAAATTTAAACCGTTTTCTTCCGGTGGCTTTTCCTTGCCTGCAACGCGTTTTTCTTCAATTTACAATATAACCGCTTTGCACACATTACATTTATTACCCAGAGTAAAAGACTTATAAAAAACTATTATACACTGTTCCCTTTACATT
>Ga0210059_1000263_pt1 | contig 59479 bp, 35 predicted proteins | sample Ectturendosymbi2_FD_188042 | JGI IMG/M metagenome (GOLD analysis project Ga0210059, IMG submission 188042) | Ecteinascidia turbinata endosymbiont from Florida, USA - Sample 2 (SPAdes) (version 2) | ecosystem: Host-associated > Tunicates > Ascidians > Unclassified | place: Key West, Florida... | reverse complement strand
TCCCCACATATAAAAATCTGGGAGGTTCAAGTCCGGGGAATGCGGCGACCACTGCGGGCCACACCTGCGGCTGATCAGTCGGTCAGGAAAACGCTTCTGTAGCCATGCCAATGATTCGTTTGAGGTGTGGGGGTTAGCACCATCCTGCTGGAACCACTGGAGGACCCTGACGACCCCTCTCTGTCGGCCAAGTGCTGTCCAGAACTTTGATTCCGCGGTTGATTCCAAGCTCTTGACTTCGCCGACGCACATACTTGCTCGGGCTGTGGACAACAGAGTCTCCGACAGCAGCAACGTTGTGTGGTGTCCTTGATGATTTCGGTCGTCCAGAGTGTGATTCTCTGTTAGTGTCTTTACGATTGAGGTTATGCACAGTTCCATGGGTTCTGAACTTGTTGACCCATCTGTAAGATCATTGAGTGGACAGGAAATTCACGACATCCGAACCGTTTTTTGAATTGCAATTGAGCTGCGTGGATAGACTTCTGCCGAAGATATGCCTCAACTATAAATATCTTTTGCTCAGTAGTCCATGGCATCTCGAAGGTCAAATTTGGTAGACTCTTAGAACATTAGTTCTACTTGGTAAATCTGAAAAATAAAAAGAATTGATTAATTATTTCAAAAGTTATTCAAGTGATGACCTTTTTTTGTGTCACCCTGTATATCACATATTCCGAAAGTCGGCACAGCTAGTAGATTCGTAAACACAGACGAACTCTTTCGGAAGCACTGATTGCTTTTCAAAACGCCAATAAATTCAATATAATTTTTAATATTGTGTAAAACCGTTTTCATGGTAGGAAACTATTTTGGTCTAAAACCAGTGACTGAAGGTAAATATATTTGGTAAAGACATTTTTTATATGTTGCGCTTAGGATTAAGTTTCGTTATGGCAAATAGAGAAAACTATTAAGCTGAAGCTCATATTTTAATTTCAGCTACCAAAGGCAGGGCCAAGATAGGGGCGTACAAGTGGTACATCCTGCCCGGCCCCGGTAGGTAGTAGGAACTGATGCCTGGGAGGATGAAAGTACGCACGATAAGTTTTTCTGTAATCAAACCCAAAATTACCAGTGTAAGCCACTTTACAGTATAACATTTAATCTATTTCTCATTCTTAGCATGGAAGCAGTTTTATCTATTTTCTGTTTACTGTAATGTTCAAGCAAGCTATAGAAGTTTTCACAAGGTATTATGACGCAAAACTGAGCAACTCTGTGTCTTCATTGATATTTTTGCAACATTTACTGTAATAACTGATTTGTTAAAATGTATAGTTGTTCTTTATGCAGATAAAATATAGCAATTTTATGAGAAACAAATTTGACATTAAATGTTATTATAAATCTGTTGATTACATTGTGGACCTAATCTTCAGCATTCGTGCTGTTGTTTTTAAAACTTTATATCAATGTCCTTCACGAAATATAACTTTTGTCACATATTTATTATACTTTTCTTATTTCATGGGCATCGTCCATTTCATACCAACTCTAGGATTGAGAGATCAAATTGGTAAAAATCAACCGCGATGTGTACGAAAGCTTTCGTTTTCAAACGCAAAAGACTCTGACGGCCTTCCATTTAAGCGATTGAAATTGGATGAAGACAGCACTGTGGTAAATACAGGTGACTGATGATTTTTTAAATCGTTTATTAATATTATGTGGTTTTACCTAAATAAAATCATCATCTTGAAGAATTTGAGCAACTAGAGGTGGCAAAAAGAACTAAAGAATGACGCTTCTTCAACTAATGTTACCCTGGTTCTAAGATAAGTTGATCAACCGACTGGTGGAGAAATCGTTACTTGCACTGGGAAGGAAAAATTTCACATATTGCGCATACCGTGAATTAAAACTTTTTAATCCCCATATTTCCGCAAGTCTTCGTTCGATTATAACTCGCTAGGCGATTGAGCTAGAGTGCTGTTCAAAACCTCGAAAGATGGGAGAGTCGTATAGTTTCGACTAACACAAAATTAGGAAGATTTGGAACTGTGGTTCTGTGTGGGAAACGTGATAATTGGGGTAGTTTTTTTGGATGATGTCATCGGGTCCGGGGCTCCAACTCCAAGAGATATATTTTGTGTTGTTTTCTTTTAAAAAAATCTAGGCGAAAATCCACGTCTTTACAGCACTTGAAAGTTATGGCCAAAAATCGATAATCGATTAGCCAATTCCCGATTTCCTTATTACGGCAGGGGTTCCCAATCTGTGGTACGCGTACACCAGATATACGCGAAGGTCTCCCAGGTGTTTCGAGAGTAACTTCCATGTTTTTCACAAAAACCTGTATTCACAGCTTTCTAGTTTATGTATCGGGCTTTGTTTCTAAATAAATCAATTTTCCTGTAGCCTACCATTGCTACTGAATCGTAACTTTGCAACTTTCGAATCTTTATGCCTTTGGCCGTTAGAAAATTTACGCCACACATGGACCAATTGACGTAAGGTAAACAAAAACTTCATTAAATTTAGTTGGTGTCTTTTATTGTTATTTTAATGCATATTCCTTTTCTTAAAAAACTAAGACTCGATCAAATTAGTTGTTCTGGAAGACGTGGTATTGGTCGACAATACGGGGCACGAGATCGGAAAAAAGTTGGCACGAGATTGGAAAAAAGTTGGGAACCCTCTATTAGGTGATTAACTAATTGATTTGTTGTTTTAGGTCATGTTGGATGTTGACATTTAGTGTTGGACATTGCAAAAAGTGCAATTAATTCAGGCTTATTTTATTTCAAAATCGAAAATGAAGAAATCACACTGTTTGTGGCATTGAATGCAAAACTGGATTCGAACTTTCCGCAATGTGATATATATGTCGTTAAGCAGGAAACAGCGATTTTAAAGCGTGTTGCATTTTGTTTGAGCAGGTAATAATTACAACGCAGTGAACAACATCACGCAGAAGTTATCAAGCCCACTTACACGAAATCACATCATCGAAGTTATCAAGCCCACTTACACGAAATCAATCACATCATTGGAATCACATCATCGAGCTGAGAGATGCTTGCATTGCACACAAAATCTAAAAGAACATTGCGTTTAATCATTTTTCGAATTAAGTTGCACCACTTTTTTGTAACTGCTATTTTATGTTTCATTCTGGTGTGCATTCATATAAGTACATAGGAAATTTTGTCGCTAAACGTGTTTCTTATTCTTCAAATGTCGTAAGGTTACATTCTGTGCCCCTCTATCAGCCAATTTGTGTGAAAATAACATGTTTTTGTGTTTTCATATTGAAACCCTTGCAACACCATTTTTACAAAATCCAATTGAAAACATCGTTCTAGCAAATTACGGATTTTATTAAAACCATTGTAGTTGAAAATGTATGTCACTAAAAGAGAAAAGTTAATCAGTTTTCTGGGTCTCGTTACTGTTTCAGTGATATTTTATGTTCTGTGCTTCTGTGTTCTGTGCAACATCTAAAAAATGAGTTTGCTTTTAATGCAGTTAAAAACAAACTTAAAGAAAGTGTTTTGAAAGCGAAGGAAATAAGTATAAGCCTGATATGCCTTTACGACAAATTTTGTCATCTATAGGTAGCTTCAGCTACGACTGTGCCAAGTGGCTGTCCGACTCGTTGTCGGAGCTCCGCCACCATGAGACCTGTGTAAAAGACACGCTAAAGGAAATAAGTGTTTGTCATTTGCGTCAACTGTCTGTTTGCTTGTGTGATGAAAGAATTGCAAGCGAAACAGAGATTCACTGCAAGTACATTTCAATCAGTCGCTTGAAGTATTTCAGTTTGTTTTGCTTACATCTCCTTTTCGTGGGACTCTTTTTTCAGTCGGTTACAATATCAGGCAAAATATTCGTATTTACAAGTATGTGTTATTTTGCAAGTGTTAATTTTTCCACGTTAAATGGTTAACTGCCATGCGTATGTGTATATTATTGCTCGTCATTTTCTGACGTGTTGTGGAGATTGGATAAAGAAAATTCAAATACTCGTCACGTTTCTTGTGTAAAGAAACTTTTTAGATAACAGAGCCAAACATCTGGCGCAAGTTACAACTGAAAACCCTTAAGTTTGTTTGATGATGCTTACTGAAAGGAGCATGCACAAGACAATCCTGTGATATAAAACAGAATCTATCTAGAAACGTTTCAGTTTTTCAGTAAACTGGTATATCTAGCAAAGGCTGTGCTTGATAAATTTCGGAGAAAGCGTGCTCGAGTCAGTGGCTCGACCCGAGTCACAATCACTGACTCAAGTCGGAGTCATTTTCATAAAACCTCCAAAGATCTGATCGTCAAACCCAGCTAGTTTGCACACATAGAAATGAGCTTTCTTGCTTTAGTGACGCACGATTGATACTGGCGCAAATTTTTTGTTTTCACTGTGTCTGATTGTGACGCTATGCTAGATTTTTAGGATCAGGTGTTCCACCCAAAACTGAACTAGAACTGACACTTTGCTTCTCACGGAATGGCCACCAGCGCACAACGCATTGGACACCTTATCGTGGTTTCGGTTCAGTGCTTCTTAACCTTTTTTATTTTCGTTCACCCCTGTGATCGATTGCTACATTCCTATCGCTCTATTGTGAACGTATTGCTGATGCAACAATAATCATTGTGCATTGAATGTTCATTGTTAGACCACGGTATTTGCTCTATTTTATCCACTGCATGCTTAACCCAGGCAGCGAACTGGCTACAATCATTAAATATGGTTTGTTCTGATTACAGACTCAGCTTCGCAAAATATTTCTTTCGTTTCATCAACACAAGCGCTGTTTGAAAAGCGGAAAGGAGAAGTTTTTTTTTACGAGCAGAATCATTCATCACTGATGAGTGGGTGGAATTTTACTGTTTGCACAAATATTCGTGCTGTTTCTTGAAAAAATTACGAGGACTTGTTCTGATGAATGCCATGTTTGTTTTGTGAATCACTCCGTGGTTTCGAATGAGCCAAAAACTGGTTGCTACAATTAAAATTGCAAAACATGCGTTGGGAGACTGCTCATGGCTCGATTTTTCACTTCTGGGAAGAAAAAACATACTTGATATAAACCTCATCCCATTTTCGCATTTTCATTTTTGAAAGGAACTTATTCTCGTTGGTAACATTCCTTTTTGAACCTGGTTCTTTAAAGTGCGAAGCTGATGAAGCTGACGTGTCCTGATCGATTTCATCTACACATTTACATTTTCTTTTGTGAAAACAAGCGTTTTTTACGTCTTTCGTAGACATTCTGCAGGTATTACTGAGATATAAGCGCATGTTAGATATTGGAACAGGGGCGGATCCAGAGGGGGCGATCTGCCCCCTAAAACCTAAGAAAGTAACTTTATTCACCATGATTTTGAACAATTCGGAAAACAATATTCGCAATATATGGCCGTTTTGCCGTACATCGCCGTTTGTCACAGCCGTGTTGTGAAGTATGCTTCATCTCTCTTAGAGTAGCGAAGCTGTTATGAGCCTGACTACAAAATATTAGCGAAATCACCCCCCTAACCTTACTGGCTGGATCCGCCCCTGTATTGGAATCAATACCAAATTGGTAACAAACAAATATCACAAATAGGCTACTGTATTACCACAGGTAAGGCCTGCACTTCGACTGATAAGGTTACTCTGATCAGTGTTCAGCTGTCTCGTTTTCACTCGAGATTAATTCCATCACTCGAGTGAGTAAAACATGGCATATTTCGGTAAAATCTCTCCCTATTGCGTAATAGACGCAGTAAATTTCACCATAGTACTGTTTTTATAATTGTAAAGATGCTCACTGCTTAAGACGCGAAGCTAGAACGCTTGAAATTTGCCATTGGAGTCACGATTTCTGATATGTTTTGAGTGAAAGAAACAAGACAAATGCATGTTACCATTAACTACAGTAGAGTCAAACCTGAGAACATCACAAAGTTAAGACACTGTATGCGTAATGCATTGAGGATTGATGAAACTAAGTACTGTTACACCAAGTTTCTTTTCTTACGCCCAGCTTACTTTATTCGACCCTCAAAACAAAAGTATTACGTTAGACGTCGCAACAAACCCATTATTATTACTTCAGAATTGATACTAAATTGCAAAAGCATATCAATACTTACTGTTTTAGCGTCAATAAAGTTTCGATAAAGAGAAAAAACTGTTGTTCAAGAACAGTTTGATCCCACGATAAATTTTGACCTACTGCTAAACTTTGTCTTTTTGTGACCTAAAAACCTTGGAGTTGCTTATGGCATCAGCGTAAAATTTGGTTTGTGGACGCTGCATCATGTTGGGAAAGCAGAACAGTTTTGACCTTATTGACGTTTGGTTGGTCTGTTCTTTATGATTATGATGGCCGCACATTGAAAGACTTACTTTTATTTTAGCAATCCAAAATTTGATTTAAACCTACAGTACTGCAAGCGTTATGATGATAACTCCAATGACAACCACCGCGTGGTATTTAATCACTCCCAAGCTGTGATGCCACATACAAATATTGTGGCAGTGGAAGAAAAAAGGTAGTGAGAAATCAGCTTGCTAGAGGAACATATGAGTAGGAATCAGAAAATTAGTTTTGCACCTAGGTGGCAGTGGAAACGTGGAAATCAACTTGGGCATGATAAACAAGCGCTAAAGACCATCGAAAATGTCGATCTTAGGATCATCAAAACAAAAACAGGCTATCATTGCATTGTACACATACAATAACGAAAAGTTTACTGGGCCACAGAAAACTCTCGATTATATCACATGAGACCCACGTATTGCACATAGCTCTGAAACACATTTTTACTTTTGTGTTTGACAAACTTGGAGGGATGCGGGTGGCGTTGCGGTGCCTAATGTAGTGGGTCGCCGGTCAATCACGATTCCACAGAGGTCCTTACTAGTTGAGTGGTCAACCTAATTGTTCCAGGAGTTCAGGCCAGTCTTCCAACTACGCGACCCGATGTCTTGAAGTTGCTCTTTAAGCCAATGCAAGTCGAAATAAAAAGCTCTCACCACTTTGTCCGTTAATAACTCTCCAGTAGCATTCTAAGTTGATTGCCTCTTTCGATTGTATTCAGACATACAACAAAATCTCCAATACACTTGAATGTGAAATGAGAATATTTCGGTGCAAACATTGGTGAACAAGAGCGTTTGAGCGTTCACACGCGCAACCAGAAACAGCGACCAATTGCGGTGATGTACATTTGCAGGTTATTGTGCCAGCTGTTAAACTATTCCCAAACCAGTGCTTCGTATTGAATACCGAATAGTATATTGCCTGAAATCATGCAGTAAGAATACACAAAACATCAAAGCACCATTGTATTCTGTATATGAGACTGCATTCTTTCGAGGAAGAGGCGTGGGTAGGTTCGCGAGAGCTGACAAGCAACTGTTTACAACGATGTCTTCAAAAGTAAGTTTTCATGTTCCACTTGCGACATAGACGATTGATTCGATTTTTGCGAATAAGTTCAGAAGACCCAGCCTTTGCATGACCAAATATATGAAATGTTGAAGTTTTGCCACAACCTGCATATTTTGATGCATCAGGCGTTTTAGGATTTCTGTTTTGCTTCACACTATTTTGGCCTATGTGCGAAAATTCGGAGGGAGTTATATATTACGAACTATGAACAGTTTTACAAATTGATAAAAGCGTTTCATCACGGGTTTTCAGCTGTGTGTTAGAAAGCGAAGACAACAATTACAGTAGCTCTGAAAAGCCTGAGATATTATGTCTCTCCAGAAAAACAAGGCAGTGCGATCTACAAGTAAACGACATTACATTGCAGCAGGTGGATATAGTCAATTAATTTCGTGTGGTATTCACGAGTAACTTAAGGCAGAGAAACGAAATTCATAGACAGATTGGAAAAGCAAACGAAGTTCTACCCGAGCTTCGCTCGAGAGAGTTTGCACACTGCATGCCTGTTAGTTTCTAAATTGATCTTTTTTCGATCCTCACCTATGGTCAGAAATATGTGGTAATGACTAAAAGTGAGCCATCTCGTTTCTTCAATTGCAGAGTTTGGATGTATGCGAAGAGTTCTAACACTTCGGAACAACGTGCGCAGCTGTGAAATTCGTAAAGGCCTACGTCAAGCCGCCTCTCCGAATCGAGAATCTCAGCTACGTTGGTTCGACCTTGTGACTATAGAATGCCCCAGGAAAGATTGACAAAGGAAGGCCAATGTTCCTTACGCTTCTACAGTAAAAAGTAAAATTTGCATTTAACTGAGGCAGATGTTTCACGCAAGTCAACTGTCAAGCACTGCCTTCTATTTCGTTTGGCGATTGCTATTTTTACAACCTCTTATCAACTTTTTCGGATTCACGGTGGCAAAGTAAATCTATTAAACAAACTTTATATAATAGCCAGAAACAACAAATAACTTCGCAAGGTTTTTTTCTTGGCATTCTATGTTACTTTCTTGTGACAGCAACGCCATTGTGAGACATAGAAAAACAGCAGAAATAACATCCGCAAATACGACAGGAATGAACACAATTATGGCGATACATACGATGTCAACGACAAGACCAAAAATCAAAGATTTTCTATTGCTAGAAACCACAAATTTCATTCCGACACGGAACGAATGCTTTGATAGAGATGAACGTGGGTTTCGAAATTATTTCAGACGATGTTTTGAGAAATGTTATCAATTTATTTCAGTAAGCTGGTTATTTCACAATTCGAAAATAATGTCTCAGTGAAGAAAAAATATTTTGGAAGTTTCATACTGTCTGCTGCAAAATTCACTTCAAGTGAAAGCTCTATTTCCGGTTAATAAAAAAATTAAGTTGATAATTGCTGAATTCTATTGTTTCAAATTTTAAAAGTTTTTCATAAAGCCTCAGAATTTGGGAAAACTTCCGGGGAAAAGAAACGTTTTGTAAAAATTTAACTGAATTTTTTTGCAGGGAGTACGGATCTTGAGCAAACACAAAATCATTCAGGAATCGTCGACATGGATCCAGTTGTTGAAGTCTACTATAATCTCATATTTCTTTCTTCATTGTACACAAATCACGACGTCGCCATAACTGACATAAATCCCATCGTTCCGATGTATATCCACCTACAAATATGTTACGAAAATAATTTAGGAAACGTATTTACTCAAATTTGTAGTCGTTAACGGCATGCCGGTATCAAGTTACTTTCTTCAATTCAAATTGATCGACTATGCTGACAACAACCAGGCAAACCCAGTTCCTGCAGGAAAATTAATATATGTTTTAAATAAAAACAACAAGAAATTTAAACCAAGAACAGAATAATCATATGTAGTTCAGAAACATTGTACCAGGAAAGGACCTCTACCAGACGAAATTATCAACACCGCAATCTGTTTAAAAACATTCCAGCAATTCTATTCAAGCAACATTTTTGATCAGTCAGTTGATGTGCTTTTGTGTTGAAAGAAAATTGCAAAATAAAGAGGAACTTAAAAATAAAAATAGCTTACAAGAAAAGCTCTGTTATTTGTCTTTCTTATTCCTTTTTTATTCTGAAGTCATGCGAAATATTCCAGGTTCAACTTCATCAAATTCCAAAATATGACCTCTTTTATTCCTGTGTGTGAAAAGGGTGTAACCTGAAAAAAAACAGCAAAACGCGTCAAATCCTTTCCTTTGCTTGACGCTTTTGGTATACTTTTCACAATAACTCAGCAAAAAATGCAATTTGAAATGTGAGGTTTCCGGAATTACGTAGTGCTTGAAATATTTCCAGATAAACAGGACAACAGCGATGAAAAGGAATTTGAAGATGATACGCAAAAGCCAGTGGCCTTGAGTGTTATGTTAATGATCGTTTAACGCAAAATACAAAGCAATACATTCATCTTTTCAACTGCCGTAAGCAATGTTAAGAGTAATGTCGGAAGCAAGCTTCTTTGTAATACAGCATATCAAAGGTTTGCATAAGTTTTCAAGTATGCTGTGTGAATCGTATTACCACAAGAGACTAGAGGCAAGCGCTATATCTCTCTAATGAAACAGACGAATGTCTCGCTACACTAACATGTGTTGTGTTTTATTTGTTGCGCGGCTACAGCAATAAGATGCTTATCACTTCGTTAAAAAAACAAGGTGTCTTCTGAGGTTCATAAAGATATAACAACGGCCTTGTGTTCAAAGCGTTGTTTTGTATTGCAGTATTTTTAGCTTTTTCATTTAATGGCAATAGAGTTCACTTTTTATGTAATAGTGGGAGTATGGGGACTGTGTCACCGAACGCATGACAAAAAACGTGGATCTGTGCCAAATGTGAATGTTACCAGAGTAATTCATAAACAAATATTTCAAATCGCGGCTTCCTAACACGCACTTTGTCCCAGCAGTGAAGCATTTAACATGCTCTTCAACGGGGGTTCCCAACTTTCTTTGACCATGTACCCCTTCAGCATTTCGACAAATGAGCATGTACCCCTAAAATGTCTTATGACGAAAAGGCTGAATAAAATAACAAAAATCCACTGCATTTTTGATAGAACTTTTAGATATTCAGAACTACAGTATAATAAAGGTAGAGACCGTTTTTACGTCTCAAAGTTGATTTGTTGCGCTGTACAATAAATGTGCCCTTCATATAGGCAAATGTACCCCTAGGGGTAGATGTACCCCTGGTTGGGAACCCCTGCTTTACAATGTACGAAACAACAACATTCAGAATTAGTAATGTAATTGTTTAATGCTCTGCATTTCAATCACGTTTTACTTGTTGACCTCTGAAACGTATTCGACAGATGATTTGGACTCATAGGTCTATTGACATCTGAAACGTAGACTAATTTAACGGGCGCCATTCTTTGCTACTTTGCTTGGTCACTTATACACACTCTTATAAAATCGATGCAGTTGGCAGCTTTTGAACGCGTCTGCCCACGTCATCAATTCTTTCTCAGATTAGATAAACAGTGTTTGTAAAGCACAAAAACAAATTTAACCTTTTTTCGTTTTGAACGCGCCTTCGTCTAGTCGAATGCGTTTGCATGGAGGGTGCCCTGAACCTTCGTTGTCGGAAAACGAAAGCCGACGAACGCATTTTGGTTGCTCTCGTTTTCCTATGGAAGAAAAACATTCATATATTACTGACGAAAGTTTCGTGGTAGTTTGATCATACACCGAGGCGAAACCTAATTAGAATCCAATGTTTACACAATGCAAGTCGCCAAGCAAAAGAGCAGCAAACAAAAAGTGACAACTGGCGATTTCTTTCTCTGCCATATGCATGCCTTCCATACTTTGAAAGTCATGTTGGAAAATGTTATTGTGTGAGTATTTTTGACTAATTTGTAGGTTCTTACAACCTTTGCCGTATTATGCATTCTCGGTCCACTTTGTAAGAATGAAATACGGATTTCTTCCATACTCACACTAGTGACAACTTATAAAAAATTTGCGGAAATGCAACTGATAAACGTCTGCTCACAAAGAAAACATTTGTGATTATCATAGTTACTTGACACAAACGATAAAAAGAGGGTGTGAAACACATGCAAAATTGAGTCACATGATTTTACTCAACTAGTAGTGCAATCTGACTACATTCTCTGAAACAGTGATTTTCAACCTTATTCTTCATGCGGCGACCCATTTTGCAGCTCAATTCTTAACAACCCCCTTCGGAACATATCCAGGCAGGCATATGTAATGCAGTTGTGTTGTAATATAGAAAATCGCGATGATTGCTGCTGAACAAAGATCCATTTATTAAATTCATGCACATGGCAGCATCAGCGAGAGTGACCCGTGCCGTATACAAATCACTCCACATCACACCTCACAGAAAACTAGCGTAACTTCTAAGTTAGCTACCACATTCAGATATCCAATTTACAAACACAGCACATTCTTACGTCACAAGGTTATTCGTGCGTTGCCAAACGCAGCAGTACACTGTACTGTAATGGTCATAATAACACTCGAAATTTGTCATGTTAATAATAACACTTTTGAATGAAAATGTAGACTATAATTTTTGCCAGGTGATTTTAATATTTTAGCCAAGACAAAAAATGTTTCTGTATACAAAATAGAGAAGTAATTATGAAAGCTTTTATCAGAAGCTCTCGCGATCCCTAGAAAAAAGGCAAACGACCCCCATGGGATCGCGACCTCCAGGTTGAAAACCACTGTTCTGAAATAACTTACTTTTCCTTGCTTGAAACTTCCCTCGGTTTTTCTCGGTCTTAATCAAACTCGTGGAAGATCTGAAAATTACATGTTTTATGGCAATTTATTTCAATCACACCGATTGCTATAATTACTCTACTGAAATAAATGAACCAAGACATTGAAGAAAGCATGAAACACACAAATGAGAGATACTCGGCAAATAGTAGCATTACATTTATGAAATGAATAACTTCCTGCTGCAGTTCTCAAAACTCCTAATCTCCGAGGAGACTAGAACGTACAGTGGCTAATGTGTAAAATTCCTACGTTTTTAATATTTGGATGATTTGAGTTAAAGCGGTAGGTGCAAACATATGTAACATCAGTAAGGAGGTTAGCAATGCAAACGAGCAATATAAATTTTATCAAAACTCACATTTCAACAAAATGCTGAACATCTAAGACCGATAAAGAAAACGTTTCAGTGGATTGAGTTGTTGCTTGTTCTTCAGAAACTTCTGAATGGTTTTCTTGAAATGGCGATGAATTTGCAATGAATGCAGAAGCAGGGGGATTTTGATGTAACTGCCACAATGAATTATTATCTGCACTGCCGCGTCGGGAACAACTTTCTTCAATTTCTGAAGCTGTCATTGCAAACACATATTACCAAACTATTTCGTCAAGGAATCACAAAAATATATTTTAAAATTAGTAGTTATCAAATTTGGACCAAAGTTAAACACGACTGTTCCAATCTATTCACGTTTAGTAAAACGTTTTGTTAAAAATGCAGACAACCTTCTTCTGCCAATATCTTTATTCATCAGTTTGCACATTCATATGAGTTGGATAAAAAGCTTTAAAGACAAATTCTATGACTTTTGCTTTTTGACTGATTTGGTCACATTTCATAAAAACTTTCAACATTCTCAACGGGATATTTTAATTTAAAAGTCACTTCTGAAACACAGGGCCAGATTGAAGGGTAGGGGGCCCGGGAAAATTTTACTGAAGGGCTCTATGACGTATTTCATGACTTCATCGTTTGTAAAATTTATGTTTTCGCTGATTCGCAACGTTGTCGCTTGCTTTTTACGGTAGTCGAGAATGTGCTTACCGTATTTACTCGATTCTTAGCCGCACGAAATGGTGTTAAAAATTAATGTACGTTAAGCTGGCCTTGCCTGTAAGCCGAGCTTGAACATAGGTTACCTAAGCCTCGCATTCGCGACTTTTGCGTACTTATGCGTTTCCCGCTTAATTCACAACCCTGGCATTAATTACGCTTACACCACTACAATTGTCTTCTGTTTATCATAATCCCTCCTGTGACGGATGTGCACGTGATGCTGAGGAGAATCGAATGCAAAAGAAGAGTTTGTTCGACAAATCGTAGCCAAGGAATGACTGTGCGCCAGCTATACCTTTCGATAAAGTAAAGAAATAAAAAAATGTAAGCCGCATGAATTGGTGCAAAAAAAACTTTATAAGGCGCGGCTTACAATCAAATAAATACGATACTCAACTGCACATAGAATTAGCTGCGAGAAGAGAGTTTATGATATAAACATTACAATGTATTTTTACTAAGGAAAAATTTCCACAGGCTAGAGAGTGACTCGGCAAGAAACAACCTTTCACCCGAACAACAAGCAGAAACCAAAGATTACAAACAAAAACACCGGAAACTAACATGTCAATATGGCCAGCCAGTCTGAATATGAATGGTGCTTCGAAACTTATGTCATGAGTTCCACCTACATTTTCAGGTTCTCTGGTTAACGCCACTGTTTCAACGTTGCTGCTTAAAGGCTTTGCTGGAAAAAACGTTTTAGTCGCGGAGTTTTAACTAACACTGCCAGATTCTTGCGTTTTTTTCCTTAGAAACTTGGCGCTTTTCAGCTGCTGATGGCATTCTCAACCAAAAAATGCAATCTCGTTATCTGCTCCTTCGTTCTACAAATCGACTGATGAAAAACCTTTTCTGATGGACCATGCAATAACATACGTGGTGTAAATGGCTTGGCTAGCTTCATAGGTTTGTGATGTAACACAAGGATAGTAGCCATCAGAAGAAAAGTGCGTTTCAACCATACGTTACCCTTTATGACGAAACAAAGGTCGCAGTTCGGCTGCGGTTACCTCCAGACCGCGCAAGAAGTTGCGGGATCATTATTACTAAGCAGTAAGCACAACAGAACTCAGCTTCACCACGCAAATAGTTTCGTTTTCAGGACATTTTTGCAGTAGAAGTGATGTACGAGTAGATAATCATTCCCATGACAAAAGAACGATTTATAGGAAAAATTACAAGCACAATTCAAATAGAGTTACATTGAAAAAAATCGAAAATATTTACAGTCAGTAGTGATTACTACAACTGACAGTAAGTCAAACTTGTAGAGAAATCATTAATGATACTTAACGCAACATCGGAATATAGAGTTGTATATTCTTGTATCTGTTCTGAATCGCGACGAATTTTAAAAAGATTATTTTGTTTAAAACAAATAAATGTCATCCCGAGGGCGCCTTCGAGCGGAGAGCCCGGGGTAATTGCCCTTCCCTTAAACCGGCCCTGCTGAAACGCAGTGTCTATCATTGTTATGTTCCGAAGCAACAAACTTATATTAATGCATTGGATTATGAGAAATATACCTTATCTAACTCACAAACGATCCTGTGAGAAATCGATAAAAATTCAACGCTAGAGTTCAACGCATTTGTTGGTTTGGCATGTGCAAAGTTACTTCATCAAAAAAAAAATGTTGGCATTTCACATTTAATCATGTTTCAATATTCATTTTAGTTGTCTCATAACCACTGTTTTCATTGACAGAACTTATATCTAAAACAAACTAACAGTCTTTCCTTACTTTCTTCTTACCTTCAACATTTTCTCTTTTCCGCGTTCGCAAATCCAGAGGGCTGTTTGTCTCAGTTGGGAACATCGCGAAGGAAATAAATTCACAGTCTACAAATATTTGAAAACGCACCTTTTTTGTTCAGAACTAGAATGAAATGATGTTCCATTGCAAGGAAATCTTGCTTACCTGCAAAACTTTTTCTCAACATTTCTGTCAGATCCTTTGCACCGAAGAGACCTGAAGAAAACGAGACATGAATTTTTCGCACCTGCTACAAGCATTGGAAAATGCTATTCAAGGAAACACGGTGAGAAGTCCTTATCTATCGCATGTAGAGAGTTAGAAACCATCATTTGTTCTCATCTACGTGGTGCGAATTTCTTATCTCTAGCACTTTAGTTCGCTTTTCAAAACATCCTACTGATTCTCGCACATACTGTACAGTTTACAAGACGTATGTGCATGTCAGCCGCAAATCATGTAGTGCCGGCCCAGGGGAGACATGAGAAAATTCATCAACATATCATCATACCCAGTGTGAAGTAAGCAAGCAATTTCGATAATACCCAATGTTAAATGAGCAAACAATTTTGAATCCTATCAGAAAAAATACTTCACGCTCTTAGGCAATCGAAGTTATGCTAGTTTTTGTAGTTATCGACATCACGAAGTGACACGACATGACACTACATGACACAAGTGCGTGTCTTTGAATGAATATTTCATTTACAAAATGATTTATGTTGTCAGCAATTTCTATCCAAGATGGTCAGCTAATGATGACCAAGTTTTTCTTTTCATCATCTTCAGTATGAATGATGGGGTGCTGCAATTAAATTTCAATCCTTATAGACAAAATACTTCTCGGTCTTAGGCAATCGAAGGTTTGTTAGTTTATGCGTTTATCAAAATCACGAAGCGACATGCGTGACGACATAAAATAAGTGCGTTTGTTTGAATGAAAATTTCAACTACAAAAATTCTTGTGCTGTTTGCAATTTTTGTCAGCTGCTGTTCAAATTTTATTTTTATCATCTTCAAAATGATTGATGGGGTGTTGCAATTAAACAAGTTATTTTTTCATTAGTCTTGTTTTCATACCCAATTCCAAACATAAAAGCTGAACATTTGATAGGAAAACTTGAATTTTGGAAATAGTTGCTGTTATTTTTGAAAAAATATTTGTAAAAATAAAATCATACTGGAATACTTCGCAAAAGCGTATAAAAAAACAACGCTAATGCTTATGATTGCGCTAATGCCTATATATGAAAAACAACGCTAATGCCTATATATGATAGTGAAAGCAAATTGAACGTTTGGAAATTGTTGATTTCACCATCGCAAAGAGTTAGACGAAGCGAAAACTAATCTATGTTATGCGACGAACGCAAAACGCAAATACGCTTAAAACTGCTTCCAATCAAAATTTTGTCAATAATGTTTTGCTATTCTGTTAATTTAAGAAATCAGGGTTGTGCATACAAAAGAACTGCCAAAACTACGTTAATGCTAAGATAATATAATTCATTTCCATATCCATTTCAATTTTGTTCATTCTTTTTCCGCTTTGACCAGCTGTTTGGCTTTATTTTCCAGATGACTAGAATAACAAAATATCAGGCACGAAACCAATGACTATACTAATTCTACGATGGTGCGGCTCCATGAAAGTGTTTTTGCAGTGGAGAATCAGTAACAGATGAAATGCATTGTTTACTTCTTTCTTGTGAGAAGAATTCTCTGGTAATCGTTTGATCATGTTTCATTTGAAGTGCTTTTCATATTAAGCTTTTTTCATCTTGCTGAGTCGGACATAGTAGTATTGGCTAGAAGAGAAAAAGAGTCGCGGAACATACACATTGAAAATGTAGCATCTATTCAAAGGAAATGTTGAAGTGTGAAACTTGAAGGAAGTGGTTTTGAACACGGCGAAGGTAGTGGAATTATTGCAATTAAAGCAGGAAATCTACACTAGAAGACCGACAAGGGGGTGCATTTGGGTTCATTGCACAGATGGTAAAATGTTTTGTCGTGACGATATCTTGTTCTCGTTATATGTGTTGCTGCAACCAACACTGCTTGACATCATGCTTAGATTTGATACTTGTGTTTTTGATGAAACAATTCGCATAAAATGCATCCGTTTGGATTAGTGACCAGTTACAATATATTTTATCGGTCATTGGGCATGGTGTTGATTTGTTAAACCATTTACACAATGATTTGTAAACAATGCTTCATTCGTCGTGGCCCTGGGCAAATTTGAATTTCAACTGCCATGCTCCGGAACAAGCATGTGACATGGCGTGCCATCAACCCAGCGTACAAAGCTACGATATTTTCTGGTTTGAACTATGACGTTTTGCTCAAGTGATATCTCTTACCTCAAATATCTCAAGTCTTGCAAAAAAGCACACATAGTCCCTTGTTAAAGCTTTATCAATTTTGGCAGCATGTAGATCATTTGCTTGAGATTTTTGTCGTACTCGTGTGCATAAGAATCAATTAATCTCTGATATCATTCTATATTACTGAACCAAGTATATTACATATTCCGAAATTTGACACCACTAGTAAATTTGTGCAAACATACAACCCGCGAAAGAATCAATGATTTCTTTGAAAACGTCGATAAATTCATCATCACTATTATACTGGTTAAACTATTTTTATGGTAGGAATAATTTTGGTCTTGAAACACTGACTGAAAGTAAATATATTTGACAAAGTCATTTTTATACGTCGAACTTAGGATTAAGTTTCTTTATGGCGAATAAGGAAATTTTTGAGCCGAAGTTCGTATTTTCATCTCAGTTTCGAAAAGCAGGGCCTAAGATATGGGCGTGCAAGAGGTACATCATACCCGGGCTCGGTAGGTGCTGATGCCCGGGAGGATGAATGTACACGCTAGGTTGTACTGTAATTATACAAACGATAGGTTTACTGTAAATATACAAAATTACCAGTGTAAGCCAGTTGCCAGTATAACATTTACTCTATTTCTAATTCGTAACTTCATAGCCGTTTCATGTATTTTCTGACAACTATACAAACAAGCTATACAAGTTTCTACAACGGTCCCGGAAGCTAGCGGGGACGGGTGTCGGTTTTCCCACCCCTTCATAATATTTCTCTCAGAGGTCGTGACCAATGATCTTGTCTTTATATCAAACCTTATAGAAAAACACATGTGAAAGAATTTAGGGTGTTTGAAAATAATGTGAAAGAGGATGTGAACTGTGTTTATTTCATGTATAAATAATGCTTGACAGTGCAATGAGTATTTAATGTTTGCTTGTAAGTATCAGGTTAATGTTGTGACTGCACCGCTCAAACTTTTGTATTTCGGTTACAAACAGATGAAAGGAATTCATTCTATACCAGACGCTCTCCGAACATTGGGGTTTGAGGCATGACCTTGCTGCATGGTGGGATGTTTGAAACTTATTCTTAGATGTGAAAATACTCGCAATTATTAACTATCTATTCAAACGCAGTCCATGCAAAGTGACAAAAGTCATTGTAAATGCCAAAAGGTTCACACTTGCGGACGAAACCCATTGTTTTTCTCGCACGATGTCAGGCAGCGAACACAAATATAAGCAACTATTTTAGATAATACAGGTTCATACTGGGATTTATGCGTTGAATGCTAGCCACACTGTTTGTGCGTTAAAACTGTTAGATTCTTGCGATGTGTTCCGTTGAGTCTAAAGGACCTCTGTTCTTGACGAGAGCGGAAAATGAATTTGTGGAACGTAAGAAACGAAATTGTTTTGTGTAGTCAGGAAAGTTTCATGACTTTATGAGGGAAATCTGTACTAGATGAATGATTCCCAGCAGTTGTACTTAGTGCTTCAGGGGCTTTGCATGAATGGAAAAACTTGTTGGATGTTTTGGTGTAATTTGAAATATTTATTCAATTTTTGATTATTTAGTTTCTGCTTTTTTGCCAAATCAGTGTCCTATAGGTATATTAACATAGGATGTTGTATTTATGGTTCAGTTTGCAAAGCTGTCCATTCTGGTAGATACATAAATAAACATATTATTAGGTACAAACAAAAAACTTGACTTCTTATAAAGGGATGACATGACTGTTGCGGGGTATGTTGGTTGAAATTCAAATTTGCCCAGGGTCGGGACAAACAGAAAATATTGTTCACAATTTGATTTAAAAAAAACAACATGCTCAATGACCAAAGGTGTTTGCCTGTCACAAAACACTTCAAAACTATTACAAACAAACCAATTTGCAATAGAACAAATGTAACAATGCTACTGCAATTGTCTCAGCACTTGGCAGTGCGACGTTCCTTATTCAAAGAAAAACAAAACTTGAATTTCGTAAATATTCAAAAACACTGAGCTGTCACCAGTTGTTCTATATATTTCCCACAAAAGCTTTCAAATTTAAATACATACAGAACGAAAACGAGCAAACATGGGGTAAAAATTTAATTTTAAATATTTCGACATCAATTCCAGTTATCCAGAATATTCTGCGTGCTCGCGCTCATCGCGGAAAGTGTCACTGAGTTTATAATGCGAAATCTATAGCGAGTAACGAGTACCTTATCGTGTTCAAACATTAGACAAAATTGGATATCAAGATTGTTAACACATATTTTAGATATCTGCAATAAGTAAGTTTATCTCGCAATCCGCAAATGCTAAAAGAAATGCGAAGCATGCAGTTACGGACATAGGTGTAGCAGCAGACAAATTTTTAGGGGTGCGAAGAATTTTTGCCCAAATTTCAGCAAACTTGCCAGAAAAAAATCCAAAGAAAATGCCCTCAAAAAAACGACTGCATTTCACTGGGCGCAAGGCACTTTAAGCACCTTTTTGCACAATTTTCACCCAAGCTTGCCCAAATTTCTCCTAACTTGCCCGAAAACAACTAAATTACAACATGACCTCCAAAAAACGTCTTCACTTTATTTGGGTGCCATTTTTATAAAATGAACGCACATAGAACAATTTTGCGAAGGTTGGTTTGCACACTTTTTCCCAAATTTCCTCATAGCTTGCACGGATTTCAGTGGATTTTCCCGGATCTTCCCTATTCAAAACTTTTGGGGGTCGTCCTACACCACTGGTTACGGATGTCTGCAACAACAAAAAATAGCTAGAAAGTGAGATTTGAACTTACAGATCTTATGAATGTTACGCTGTGGAAAATGTTTTTACACCGAACAGCAGTTTTTCACAGTCAATTTTGGGTAAGTGATATCTAAAATTTTTTCCGTCAGTGACGCAATTGTTTGAAAACATTGCACAATCATTTGTGAGCACAGTGATTTTCTGGCAAATTTTAACAAAAGCTACATATTTCTAATCTAAACAGCCGTTTGAATAAAAATACGTTGACAAGATTTTCGTTTTTTAGGCTTTGTTCAATGCATAATCCATCATGAAACAAAATCTGGCCTAGCCTGCATCTGCATATTGGTCAGCTGATTTTGCCAAAACACCAAAAAAAGCTGTGATATTTCGCAGCTGTCTTCAACACAAATGTTAGTTTAACCTCACTGTGCAATGCATCAAGTGGTAGGATTTGCGACGTTTTTCGAAGTAAAACATCTTAGACGCTCGACAATATCTAGACAGTTACATGCATATGAAACGACCAAAGCAAACAATGTGCCCTATGTCTTGCGTTTGAAGCACGAGGATGCATATGAATTTATTTCAAGACTCATTACATGATATTCATTATTGAAATGGTTTAGTAGAGTTGAAAATGTTGCAACCAAGTCAACCATGTGTTAAAAACAGATGAAAACTTTCCTGCAAACATCAAGTTGAATGTGAACAAGCATACGCCCTACCAACTTTTTTAAATGGCCAAGGGAATTGCAAAGATGCAGTCATGTAAATATACGTAAGTACAAACAAAAATCCGATTGTTTTCTGAGATCAAAATTTATTTTGGTTCATCAAAACCCAGCGTTTCGTCTCACCACATAAACGTAAGTACAAATGTATGGATCAAACACTCCCTAAAATCAACATTGGCAAAAATCTGGGGTATCTTCAATGCGAACCAATTGTGGTTTTCATAGAAAATTAAAAGACAGCAAGATGTAAAGTTTTTTGAAACAATGCTATCTCATGTTTAGTTGTTTTACATACATAAAGGAAGGTGTGTTGTGGTTAAAGGCACACACAGTCTAGAACACTGGATTTGTAAGTCTCTTGGAATTTTGCGACTGACAACCATTCGAAAACAAGAGGGTCAGAAAAGTATGAGCACTATTTCGCCAGAGTTTGTCGCAATTATGATAATATGAAAACTATAATGCTCTTGTTTGCAGAAAATGCAGTTATTTTACCAAAGTTCATTTTTGTTTTTCCAGAACGTTATCTTGCACAGTCCAATTATCGAAAAGACCAATTTGGCAAAAATTAGCATGAAAGCACAAGGAATCAATCAATCAAAACAAAGCGAAAATATGCAAAACCCCGCGTTTGTTTTGAAGTGAAATAAGCTTAGTTTGATTCTGAGGACACATGTTCGGAGGTGAATTTGACCAGTTTCTTGTTGTGCCAGAGGGCCCTACATAAAGTATACAGTAACTGGTCACTAATTTCAACGTATGCATTTTACGCAACAGGTTTCAACAAAAACACAAGTATTTCATTAAAAACACCTAAAGAGCACATTAAGCAGTGGTGGTTGCAGCGCAATACGTTTCATGAACAAGATCTCGACGGGACAAAACATATTACCATCTATGCAATGAACCCAAATGCACCCGCTTGTCGGTCTCCTAGTGTAGATTTTCTGCTAAAGTTCAATATTCCACTATCCTCGCGGTTGCTCAAAACCACATCTTCATAGTTTCACACTTCAAAATTTCCTTTGAATTGATGTTACGTTTGAAATATGGATGGTCTGAGACCAGGCCCGTAGCCGGGTTTTTAGCTTTGGGGAGGCAAAGTACATTTTAGCAAGGTTTTAGTTCAAATTACATGTTTGAAACAAACTGTGACGTTATATTCTAGTCACAACAAAATTTGGAAAGCACTGCCCCGATTTCCTTCCGTGGCTACCTACCTTTGTCAAACTCGTATGCTATTCTAACCAAAACTACTATGTCCTACTCAGCAAGATGAAACAGGTTTTTATGAAAAGCACTTCAAATGAAACACGATCAAATGATTAGCGAGGAATTCTCAAAAGAAACAAGTAAACAATACATTTCACCTGCTTTTGATTCTGCACCGTAACAACACTTTCATAGTGCCGCACCATCGTACAATAAGTATAGTAATTAGTGTCGTGCCTGATATTTGGTTATTTTAGTCATCTGAAACACATATAAGCCAAACAGCTATTAAAAGCAGAAGACGAAAAAAACGAAAATGGTTTCATATTTTGTGGTTTAGGGAAATGGACTACATTATCTTAGCGTTAATATAGTATGGCAGTTGCTTTGTATACACAACCCTGTATGTTTTAGATTAATAGAATAGCAAAACAATATTGACAAACCTTTCATGAACATCTGTTTTGTCAGCCCATTTGCTTCTTGTGCTTGTCACATAAAATGGATTGGTTTTCTTTTCCATATTTCCAATCCTTAAACGTGCCGCTTTTTTTCGACATATGTTACTAAATGCACAAATCCATGATATGTGCCTTAAACATTTTTGTTCTCAATACAGTAAGAGGTGTTTTTTGTTTCCAGGTCCTGCGTATCACTCCGGTGTCTGTCAACACAACTGATTCTGCAAAGTAACCTGATGAGCCCAAGCACGTAATGCTCACTGTAGAGATGGATATCATTGGGTGGCTATCTAGTGTAACCTATAAAAGCTTTTTCCAATCACTTGACTTAATTGCAAACGTTAATGCTGCGAAACTTTTGACTGGCAAAAAAGTTCACACGGAACCTTAAAAGAATTAGAACGCTTCATTATCATAAACAGCAATTTGGCAACAACAACAAACGGTATTCCATTCAAGCATTTACACTGGTTGTGAATCAAAGCAATCGTCATGAGTTAGAGACGGCAGATTTTGTTGTATCACAATAATTGGAGATCGAGTAACACCTATTAAAAAAAGCGTGGTCCATCATATTTTTTTGTCTGTGTGATATTATTGTATTTTTCATAATCAAGCCAGAGTTTCCCATTCAGGACCGGTAAGTGCAAATACAAATTCAAGTTAAACCAAGCGCCGTCCTCTGTCGTCTAACGCTTCATAACGAAGACAACTATTTTCAAAAGTTCAATTTGCTTTCACTACAATCATTAGCAATGGCCTTGTTTTTCCACACTTTTGCAAGGTATTCCAGCTTCATTTTCTTTTTACAGATAACTTTTGCAAAAAAAACAGTAACTATTTTAAAAATTATTTATTTTTGTGTAAAATATTCAGATTTTGTACAAGTGTGGAATGAATGGTGTAGAAAAACAAGAGTAATGAAAAAGAGCAGGATTCTTATTACTTGAAATTTAATTGCAACACCCCATCATACATTCTGAAGATGTTGAAAAGAAAACTTGAACAGCAGATGGCTAAAATTGCAAACAGCATGAGTAACTTTGTTGTCGAAATATTCATTCAAAGAAACGCTTTTACTTCATAATGCTACACTATGTCACCTTGTGATGTCGATAAACGCAAAAGCTAACAAATCTTCCATTGCCTAAGACTGAGAAGTATTTGGTCTATTAGATTAAAAATTGCTTGCTCACTCCACATTGGATATGATGATATGTTGATGAATTTTGGCGCTCATGTCTCGCCTAGGCTGACATAACTTGATTTGCGGCTGACATGCACATACGTCTTGTAAACTGTACTGTATGTGCGAGAATCAGTAGGATGTCTTGAAAACCGAACAAAACTGCTAGAGATAAGAGATTCGCACCATGTAGATGAGAACAAATGATGGTTTCTAACTCTCTACATGCGATAGATAAGGACTTCTCACCGTGTTTCCTTGAATAGCATTTTCCAATGCTTGTAGCAGGTGCGAAACATTCATGTCTCGTTTTCTTCAGGTCTCTTCGGTACAAAGGATCTGATAGAAATGTTGAGAAAAAGTTTTGCAGGTAAGCAAGATTTCCTTGCAATGCAACATCATTTCATTCTAGTTCTGAACAAAAAAGGAGCGTTTGCAAATATTTGTAGACTGTGAATTTATTTCCTTCGCGATGTTTCCAGCTGAGACAGACAGCCCTCTGGATTTGCGAACGCGGAAAAGAGAAAATGTTGAAGGTAAGAAGAAAGTAAGGAAAGACTATTAGTTTGTTTTAGATACAAGTTCTGTCAATGAAAACAGTGGTTATGAGAGAACTAAAATGAATATTGAAACATGATTAAATGTGAAATGCCAATATTTTTGTTTTCTTTGTCTTGATGAAGTAACTTTGCACATGCCAAACAACTAAATGTGTTGCACAACAGCGTTGGATTTTTATCGATTTCTCATAGGATCGTTTGTGAGTTAGATAAGGTATATATCAAATAATCCAATGCATTAATACAAGGTTATTTACTCGAAACATAACATTGATAGAGACCACGTTTTAGAAGTGACTTGTAAATTTTAGAATCCCATTGAGAAGGTTGTAAGTATATATTTAACGTGACCATTTCATTCAAAAAAGTGAAAGTTATAGAATTTGTGTTTGACGCTTTTTATCCAATTCATATGAACGTGCGAAGTGCAACAGATGATTTAAAATATTTTTAAAAGGTTGTCTGCATTTTTAACAAAATGTTTTGCTAAACGTAAATAGATTGGAACAGTCCTGTTTTACTATGCTTTAAATTTGATGACTACTTTACTTAGAATACATTTTTGTGATTTCTTGATGAAATAGTTTGGTAATATGTGTTTGCAATGACAGCTTCAGAAATTGAAGAAAGTTGTTCCCGACGCTGCAGTGAAGATAATGGATTGTTGTGGCACTTACATCAAAATCCCCCTGCTTCTGAATTCATTGCAAATTCATCGTCATTTCAAGAAAACCATTCAGAAGTTTCTGAAGAACAAGCAACAACTCAATCCACTGAAACGTTTTCTTTATCGGTCTTAGATGTTCAGCATTTTGTTGAAATGTGAGTTTTGATAAAATTTATATTGCTCGTTTGCATTGCTAACCTCCTTACTGATGTTACATATGTTTGCACCTACCGCTTTAACTCGAATTATCCAAATATTAAAAACGTAGGAATTTTACACATTAGCCACTGTACGTCCTAGTCTCCTCGGAGATTAGGAGTTTTGAGAACTGCAGCAGGAAGTTATTCATTTCATAAATGTAATGCTACTATTTGCCGAGTATCTCTCATTTGTACGTTTCATGCTTTCTTCAATGTCTTGATTTATTTATTTCAGTAGAGTAATTTTAGCAATGAGTGTGATTTAAATGCATTGCCATAAAACATTTAATTTTCAGATCTTTCACGAGTTTGATTAAGACCGAGAAAAACCGAGGGAAGTTTCAAGCAAGGAAAAGTAAGTTGTTGTAGAGAATGTAGTTTACAGAACTAGTTGACTAAAACCATGTGACTCAATTTTGCATGTCTTTCACATTCTCATCTTATCGTTTTTATCTAGTGTTGGAAACTATGATAATCACAAATGTTTTCTTTGTTAGCAGACGTGTTTCAGTTGCATTTCCGCAAATCTTTTATAAGTTGTCACTACTGTCAGTATGGACGAAATCCGTATTTCATTCCTGCAAAGTAGACCGAGAATGAACAACGCGGCAAAAATTGTAATAACCTACAAATTAGTCAAAAATGCTCACTCAAAGCTTTTGTGCGTATAGAAGACATACATAGGACAGAGAAAGGAATCGTCAGTTGTCACATATTGTTTACTGTTATTGTTGCTTGGCGACATGCATTGTGTAAACACTGGTTTCTATCTGTATTTCGCTCTAGTTTACGATCAAACAGCCACGAAACATTGGTCAGCAGCAATATATAAATTTTTTCTTTCACAGGAAAACGAAAGCAACCAAAATGCGTTCGTCGGCTTTCGTTTTCCGACAACGAAGTTTCAGGAAGCCCTCCATGCAAGCGCATCCGACTAGACGAAGTCGCGTGCGAAACAAAAAGAGGTGAATTTTATTTTTGTGCTTTATAAACACTGTTTATCTAATCCGACAATGTGTTCATGACGTGAGAAAACGCGTTTAACGCTGCCAACTGTATCGTTTCATGAGAGCGTGTATAAACAACCGTGCAAAGTAGCAGGGAGCGGCACCAATCAAGAAAGTTTGCGTTTCACTTTTTAATAGTTGTGTCAGCCATCTGTCGAATACGTTCCAGAGGTGAACAAGTAAAACGTGATTGAAAAGCAGTGCATTACCCATTACTTTAGTAATTTTGAATCTTGTTGTTTCGTACCATGTAGGGCATGTTAAATGCTTCACTACTGGGACAAAACGCATATTGTGAAGCCTTGAACAGGTTAAGGTCTTTGTTATCAAAAAGCAAAATTATTATCTTTAGAAAGGTCGGGAAACACCTTTTTTTCAACGAAATAATAAGCATCTTATTGCTGTAGCCGTGCAACAAATGAAACACAACACTTGGGCGCATCGAGAGACGTTAATCTTTTGACTTATACAAACCTTTGGTATGGTGTATTACAAAGAAGCGTGTTCCGACATCACAAATCACATTGCTTAGTTGAAAAGATGAATATACTGCTTTGTATTTTGTGTTAAACGATCATGAACAAAAACTCAAAATCATTGTCTTTTTGCGTATCATCTTCAAATTTCTATTCACCGCTGTTGTCCTGTTTTTCGGGAAATATTTCAAACATTACGTAATTCCGGGAAACGTCAGTGACAGAGCCAATGTCACAGTTCAAATTGCATTTTCGGCTGAGCTATTGTGCAAAGTATACTTAAAGCAAGCATGCAGATGAAAACATGAAAACCATTGTTTCCTGTTTCAGGTTCCACATTTTTCCGACACTGGAAGAAAAGAAATTACTTTTTGCTATTTGATGAAGTTGAACCTGGAATTTTTCGCATGACTTCAGAATGAAAGAAGAACAAGAAAAACAAACATTTGAGATTTTGCTGTAAGTTATTCATTTTTTATGTTCCCCTTTATGTTGCAATTTTTTTCTAAACAAAAGCCTCATCAACTGACTGATCCAAAACATTGTTTCAATAGAATTGCAGCATAATTTTTGAACAGATTGCTGTGTTGATAATTTCGTCATGTTCTGTTAGAGGTCCTTACCTGATATAATGTTTCTGAATTACATATGATAATGCTGTTCTTGGTTTAAATTTCCTGTTGTTTTTATTTAAAACTGAAATTAGTTTTCTTGCAGAAACTAGATTTTTCCTGGTTGTTGTCAGCATTGTCGATCAATTTAAATTTAAGAAAGTAACTTGAAACCGCCTTGCCGTTAATGACTGCAAATTTGAGTAAAAACGTTTCGTAAATTATTTCCGTTACATATTTGTAGGTGGATATACATCAGAACGATGAGATTTATATCAGTTATGGCGGCTTCGTGATTTGTGTACAATGAAGAAAGAAATGTGCGAATAGAGTCGATTTTAGCAACTGGATCCATATCGACGATTCTGTAATGATTTGCGTTGCGCAAGATCCGTACTCTCTGCAATGAAATTTGGTTAATTCTTTTAAAGGTTTCCTTAGCTCTACAATTTTACTCAAATTCTAAAGCTTTGTAAAAAAATTTTACATTAAATTTTGGAGCAGACAGTATTAAGTCGAAAATGTTATTTTGTTACCTGTCAGTTGTTTTCGAATTTTAAAATAACCAACTCAGTATGATGAATTGCTGACATTTCTTAAAACATCGTCTGGAATAGTTGCGAAAACCACGTTTTTCTCCTTCAAAGCTGCAGTTCCGTGCAGGCCCGTAACCAGCTTGGGACACCAGGAGGGGCGAAAATTTTTCTGAGAGGGGCCAAAAATTTTTGAACTGCGTCCAAAAGTTTCAAACTATGTCCAACATATTTTTCCAGGCGGGGAGAAAATTTTTCTAAGGGGGGATTCTTCCCCCCTGGGCCCCTCTGGTTACTGGCCTGGTTCCGTTTTAATATGTGTTTTGTGGCTTCGGGCAATAAAAAATCATTTATTTTCGTTTTTTGTGATTGGCATCGGTATGTATCACCTTAGCTTTGTTCAATGCTGCAGTATTTGCTGTTCTTTATTTTGCTGTTCTTTATTTTGCTATTCTTTATTTTGCTGTTCTTTCTCTGTCCCATAATGGTGTTGTTGTCACAAGAAAGTAACATAAAATGCCAAGAAAAAATTTTTGAAAAGTTATTTGTTGTTTCTGGCTATTATATAAAGTTTGTCTAATAGTTTTGTTGCGCTGTTGTGAATCCAAAAAAGTTGCTTAAAAGTTGTAAAAATAGCAATCGTCAAACGAAATAAAAAGCAGTGTTTGACAGTTGACTTGCGTGAAACGTCTGCAACGGTTATATGCAGAGTTTGTTATTTTCATCAGAAGCGTAACGAACATTGGTCTTCCCCTGTCAATCTTTCCTGGGGCATTCTAGTCACATGGCCGAAACAACGTAGCTGAGATTCTTAATTCGGAGAATTGACTTAATAAGGCTTTGCGAATTTTATAGCTGTGCACTTTGTCGCAAAGTGTCAAGCTTTGAATGCTTGGCAAAAAACAATCTTTGCCACTTGCAGAGACGAAACAGCTCACTTTTAGTCATTATCTAAGATTTCTGACCATAGGTGAGGATCGAAGAAAAGACCAATTTAGAAACTGACAGATACGCAGTCTATAAATTCTCTCGTTTTGTGCTAACAGAGCGGTAAAACTCGGGCAGAACTTTGTTTGCTTTGCCAATCTCTCTATGAATCTTCCTGTTCTGCCTTAGGTTACTCGTGAATACCACAGAAAGCTTCTTGGATTCACCCACCTGCCGCAGTGTAATGTCGTTTACGTGCAGAGCGCACTGGCGTGGATTTCTAGAGAGACACAACACTTCCGAGGTTTCAAAACTATGTGTTATTCTCGCTTTCTAACACACAGCTGAAAACCTATCAAGTTCATGTTGGAGAAACGTTTTTATCAGTTTGTAAAACTATTCACAGTTTGCAGTACACGTTCCTGCGAATTTGTCGCATAGGTAAAAATATTATGAAGCAAAACAAAAACCTAAAAAGCCTGATGTATCAAAATATGCAGGTGTGGCAAAACTTCAACATTTCATATATTTTGGTCATGCAAAGGCTGGGTCTACTGAACTTATTGGCAAAACAGGATCAATGAACTATATCGTAAATGGAACATTAAATCTTGTTTTGACAAACATTGTTGCAAACAGTTGCGTGTAAGCTCTCGCGAACCTGTCCATGCCTCCCTCTCGAAGGGGTTCTTTCTTATAGAGTGGATACAATAGTGCTTTAATGTTTTGTGCATTGTTATTGAATGATAACCTGCAAATGTACATCACAACCTAGTTGCAACCTAGTAAGTGTTGCATTGTGTATAAGTATTATAAAATGACAACCTGTCGGTATTTTTATAATTTTAAAATGAACATTTTCGATGCGATGGTCTTTAGTGCTATTTTATTATGTGCTGTGCACTGGCAGTTTTCCACGTTTCCACTACCACCTCGGTGTAAAACTATAATTACCAGTTTTCTGACTTCTACTGATGTGTTCCTTTAGTAAGCTTATTTCTCACCACCCTTGATGTTCCATCGGCACTAAACTTGCCTGTGGCATCACAGCTTGCGAGTAATGAAAAGTATCAAGCAGTGGTGAACATTTGAATTAGTACTGAAACTCTTTCGGTACTGCAGGCTTAAACTAAAATTTGGCGTGCTAAAACGAGTTTTTTCCCTGTGCGGTCCTCTTTGGGCCGCTGAGGCGTTTCAGTTAGATATTTTTATCACAGAATTGCCTTGTGCATGCTTCTTTCAATAATAAGCATCAAACAAACGAAGTAACGGTTTTCCGCTGTAACATACGTCTGATGTTTGTCTCTGTCATTTGCGAAGTTTGTTCTTTACACCAGAAACGTAACGAGAATTTGTGAATTTGTATTATCAAATCGCCAAACCACGTCAGTAAGGACACTAGCAATTTTCATCTGAAATTAATGGTAGTTAACCGTTTGCAAACAACTTTTATTTTTAGGCAATCCACCGATCAAAGTATTCAAACTCTTAATGAAGAGCCTCGAAAATGTTTACAAATATTGAAACACTTGATGAAATCGTAATTCGCAATTAGGTAAAACAGACAATATAAAACCCGTATAGTTTTATCGCAAAACCCTTTAACGCCCGCGCCGGCCACTATGATGGACGCTAGTTTTTTGGCCATAAATCGCCAGCCGCTAGAGCTAAAGAGCTGTTCAAACCCTTTCGAATCCAGGAAGTCTTCTACTTTCGATTAATAAAAAAACAGTTTTTAATTTGGGGTTTAGAGTTCTCTGAGGGAGACGTCACAAGTGGGGGTGTTTTCGAATTTTTGGCCAACTTTATCTGGCCCTGGTCACCAAGGAGCCATTTTTTGGCTCAAGATCTTTTTTTGGAATCTAGGTAAATATCCGAGTTTTTGAGCCCTTGATTGGCTCAATGGCAATGGCAACATTGATTAATACTAAACAGCAGTCAGAAACCACTTCCTTTTACACGCAAATATTAAAATTTTCGTGACATTTGTGCATTATGCGTGATGCACGAGTAGAGATGCCAAAAGAACGGTGATGAGGAAAACTTTACCAGCGAAATCAAATATATTTGCGTTGAACAAAACCGAAAATACTTATTGGCCAGGGGTGACCAAACTGCGGCTCGCGAGCCGCATGCGGTTCTTCCAACCTTTGTATGCGGCTCTTTGAGCTTTCCGAAAAATTATATATTTGTTTCTTATTTATTATTTCTATTGCAAAGTGTGGATATATTGTAAAGTGGTACTGTGGTCGCTAGAGTGACGTACAGTAGTACTTTTGCAAGTAGTTACAAAAAGAATTATGATGTCACAGAAGTGTATATTGCAAATAAATTTGTGTTTTTAGATTTTTATGTTGCGACTCTTTGTAACTCGGGTCTTACGACATGCGGACTGTCTGCAAGTTTTAGTAATCGCTACTGAATAGCCTATAACAGGGGTGGCCAAACCTGGTCCATATATGAGCCGCATGTCGTAAAACCCGAGTTACAAAGAGTCGCAACATAAAAATCTAAAAACACAAATTTATTTGCGATCTACACTTCTGTGACATCATAATTCTTTTTGTAACTACTTGCAAAAGTAATACTGTACGTCACGCTAGTGACCACAGTACCACTTTACAATATATCTACACTTTGCAATAGAAATAATAAATAAGAAACAAATATATAATTTTTCGGAAAGCTCAAAGAGCCGCATGCAAAGGTTGGAAGAGCCGCATGCGGCTCGCAAGCCGCAGTTTGGTCACCCCTGGCCAATAAGTATTTTCGCTTTTGTTCAACGCAAATATATTTGATTTCGCTGGCAAAGCTTTCCTCATCACCGTTCTTTTGGCATCTCTACTCGTGCATCACGCATAATGCACAAATGTCACAAAAATTTTAATATTTGCGTGTTAAAGCAAGTGGTTTCTGACTGTTGTTTAGTATTAATCAATGTTGCCATTGAGGTCAGTCTCGTTAAAATCAGGTTGTTGCCTTCTTCAACATAACACAACATCAATTTTTTGCGCTACAGTTTCATATAAGCTAAATGCTTCTATTAGCAAACCTAACAAAGTGCGATTACCCTCGTTGAATCCGAAACAGAGCAAGATATCGCCATTAAGTGGAGAAGTCGTTTATATTTCACGTAAAATGTTAGTCTCAACGCAGCGAAGAGAGCTTCTTTAGTTTGAAACGATAACCAAACACACATTAGGGTGAGAGATTGATGAAAGGAACTTAAAAAGCGTGAATCTAACTTATTTTCGTCCCAAAATGAGAGGAAATGTGAAAAACAAAACAACAACCCAGTCAACATCAGTTTTGTCGCCAAAACATCAGGCATCAGAAATTTATCTGAGAACATGACATCTGCTGTCACGAATATCAGAAGTGGCAAAGTCTCGAGCTAGCAGCAGCCGGAATGCACCTTTGTTTCGTCATAAAGGGCAACATATGGTGGAAACGCACTTTTCTTCCCATGGTAACTATCGTTGTGTTACAACATAAACATGTGAAGTTACTCAAGCTGTTTACACCACACGTTACTGTGTGGTCCGTCGAAAAAGGTTTTAATCAGTCCCGTCGTAGAACGAAAGAGCAGCAAACGAGGTTGCAGCGTTTAGCTTGAGCGATGCCGAAATGTGTAATCCCATCAAGAGCTATGAAAAGCGCAAGGATCTGGTAATGTTTGCTAAAACCCCGCGACTGAAGCGCTTTTTCTAGCAAACCTTTCAAGCAGTAACGTTAAAGCAGTGGCGTTAACCAGTACACCTGCAAATGAAGATGAAAATCAAGACATCAGCTTGGAAACAACTTTCACACTCAGCCTGGCTATGGCCATATTGACATGTTATTTTTCCGGTGTTTTTATTTGTAATCTCTGGTTTCTGCTTTAATGTTCGAGTGAATGCTGTTTCTTGCCGAGTCACTCTCTAGCTTGTGAAACAATTTTTCTTAGTAATCATACACTCTAGTTCTAGTATTTATATCATAAATTCTCTTCTCGCAGCTAGCTGTATGTGCATTTGAGTAAGCACATTCTAGACTACCGGAAAAAACAAACGGGAACCTTGCGAATCAGCGAAAACATTACTTTTGCAAACGATGACGTCATGAATTACGTCATAGGGGCCCTCCAGTAAAAATTGCTCCAGGCCCCCCTACCCTTTAATCCGGCTCTGATTTCGCGATGTACATGTGAAAATGTGGTTTGGTGAGCTGCTGTGACCAATGAAGGAGAGCTTTTAGCAATTTCAATATTTTCTTCACTGCAACTTAAAGTTGCCTTCTTCTTGAATGCACAGTATGCAACCATTCTCCTAAGCAGAGGTGGGTAATAGCAAGCTGCTGTAGCGAGCTAGTTTCCCAGTAGCGATGGCGGTAGCGTCGCTATTTTTTGAAAATCACAAACGAGGCAGCGAGTTACGGTATTATGATTTTGCCGCAATTCGCTGCGTTGGCGTAAATTAGTGACAAAAGAAAAGTCGTATAGAGGAAAAATCACGCAGATAAAAATAAAATAATAGATACAAAAGATTTAAATCTGCTGCTGTGTTTAAGAAATGTAGTTTAATCATAACACAATGTGCCATTGTTATTGTACAGAAATTTATGAAATGTAATTTTACATCTGCAACTAATAGCATTTGGATTTAAATAACATATATCGAGAAATTCCCTTTGTCAGGAAAGTCACAAATAACAGCCGTTAGTGCCCATGCATTGCTTCTCGCATGTTTAGTTTTAGTGGGATTCCTTTGAGGAGGCACACAAACACAAGTCCTTCTCTACTTCCTAAACAACTGTTATATGCTGCCGTTATAGATGAAGTGTGAAATGATGTAAACCATTTCCTTTGTAACTAAAATTTCTATCCAGACAAGTCTAAACATGTACAATTATTTTCCACCCAGTGGTGATCTGTGTGGTGAACCTACATTCTCTTTATGATACCTGAAACCCAGCATGTTTGTAGGCAGGGCCTATGAGACAGGGTCGAGTGAGAACCGTGTTTCAATACTAGAAATAACAGGACAAAAACTGGGATGACCATGTATTCTACAGCACCCCCATTTTGAAACATCTTTTTTTCACCGGACTCAACTCACCAAATATATATACGCTCTGCTATCCTCTTGATCAGGTGCTGCTGAGTACTGAATCTGGCATTGCGAGACAACTTGGTAATCATTGCAGCAATGGTGCACAAGAGCACAAAATGAAGGAATGAAACTAAGTTATGTTTATATAAATATTTACGAATGCTTGCAAAAGGTATTTCACTGCGAAAAAGTTGAAAGCAACTGGTTAATGTTATCATAAAAAACTGATTTACGCTGGTGCATTGATTGAATATATTTTAAATATTGGTCTTTCCATGTCAAATGTCCTAAAAGTTCTCAATTTGACTATCTATAAATTTGCTTGAACTTTGCCAAAATGTTGTGCAGCATCATCGATTTTTACATTAAAATTTTAGCCTAACATTTTGGGTATTTTGGAAACTTGATGCTCCTTAGGTGTTTCTCAGTTTAATTTACTCTTGACTATTGATTGTGCAACATTTCCAAAGATGCGCGTGCATTTTTCCTATTTGAAAAGATAAAGGTAATTTTTCCATATTTTCTTTTATACTTTTGATCACGTTTTGGTTTGATATCTTAAAATTTACAGCTGAGCTTCTCATTGTATTTGCTGTGAATAGTGATTATATTGAAGTCTTTAAAGTGTCAACTATTATTCTAGTGTTGGGAGTCACAGGCAGAACATAAGTGTTAACTTGAATTAATATCCAGGCTATTTTTTGAATCTTTGATTTGGATTGCATATAGCCTGATCACAGTGATAGGATATTTGATTGAAACAGGATTTGGACTGGATTTTGAAATAAAATTGTAAGATCGGATTTGGGTTTGAAAAATATGAATTCGTTGATTTCTGGGCCACGGATCTTGAGTGCCGGGGTCGACTGCTGTAGAATTTTGCATTTTTTTACAGACATGGACTCGGAGTTGCTTATTAAATGTGGAATTTATTTCTTTTCTTTCGCCCATCTTCATCGTGACAACGGTAACTAACTTTTAACTGCGGGCAGAAATGGTAGGGATGAATACCCCCATGTAACATTGTAATCCCATTATTGCTCAACAGCGGCGCACGCAGAAAATTTCATTGAGGGGTTTTCACTCAGTGGCATACGGTGGTCATTTGTATTTGGTGTGCGCTGTTGGTGATGTCACATTTTGACATCATATTCATGTTTCTAAACCAACGTTTTGACGAAGTTTTTTGACACAATATGCATATTCTTCTACACGCACTCTCCTTTTTTCATGTGTCATTGTATTAAATATAAACTATTATCAGCGCTCCAAGTTAAGATATCGGAAGAAAAACAAACTCAACGCCACGACACAGCAGTTCATAACTGCAAAAATATCAGGCTGCGCGTTAAAACAGGGGAACAAAACACACTCATAACTACGTCAGTGCAATTTACAACTGCAAAATCAGGTTGCGCTAAGCTAAGGTCTTTTCGAGTACGAGCAGTCGAGCACAGGCGATGTGCAGTTGGACTGGCTGGCGCACACCCTGGTTTGCAAGATCGAATCTTGCTAAAATACCCTACACAACAATTGAGAATGCGCATAAAGCACTCAAGAAAACTTTCGTTTTTTGTCATGTATAGAAGTCCAGCAAACTTTTAGATTTTTTCCTACTGAGACATTATCAAATGCCTGAATGCTTCTTTGTTAACAACTGCTGTTTTGAGATCGTGCAACAGTTCTATCATGCTACAGAAAGTGGTAATGTAGCCAATGCGCCACAGCAGGCAAATCAAAGACAATTGTTTCGGATAAAGTGGACTATCGCAGAACACAATCTTAAACATACGTAGTAGACGAAAAGTCTGCTAAAACTGGTGAGATGGTTCCTGGATGCAGACGATGACCCAGATTCCCACCAAAACCTAATTATTACTTTTTATCCCATTTACAATGTTCTTGAAATTCGCATGCAAATTCATTCCGTGTTTATTTGCATTACGTGGACAAACTAACAAGCAAAAAGTATGCGAAAACAATTAATCTCCTTTTCGCAGGTAATAAAGTTTTGTAACATATCAAACTCAAGCGGGGTTAACCATAACCCCTTGCGTACGCACTTGTTACTCAAAATAACACATATCAACACTCGAACTATATCGAAATCATGATTTTGCGGAGACAGCAAAAATGCCAAAAATGCCCGCTATGAAGCACTTCAATCTAATAATTGCATAAAAAAAACAAAAATAATCACTTCAACCACATGAAAAATCCAGCCTTTTCTGTACAGTTACATCACCAATGACGAATATTTCCCACAAGGCAGTGTGCTTCACATTTTGCTAACAACAGGAAACATCCCACCTGGAACGGCGTCAAAATTCATGCCTCGTCAATTCTCGTAAAATATCCCCAATAACGCAGGGTGCACCAGTCACCGCTTGCAATGATTCAAATCATACTAACTACTCAGGCTCCTTTCACTAGCAGTGAGCGACCAGTATCGCTCCTACGATTCAGTGCAGTTGAAACTGGCACTGTGACATGCCAATAGCTCATTGTTATTTGCCAATCTCTTAATGATAACATGGATCGAATTTGAAGTGGCAAATTCGCTGAAAAAGAGGGAATTCTTAACACTTCAAACCTGTTTGCGTCTTTCTTCGTAGTTGATTTGAAGGTAAGATTAATATTTACTTTTGTCAATAGCAGTTAATTGATTTAAAAAATAGAACAAACACAACGCCCTGCAGTTTTCATACATAACAGGTAAATTCAACATCACCTTCGTTTAACTTTTGAAAAAGTTGCATTACTTCACTGCCACCACGTTACAGAGAAATACAAATGCACTTCAATAAAAGTAAGACTCTTGAAATTAAATAATTGATCTCACCGATTCGAGCGTGTATTTCGAACCTGCATCTGCAATATAATCGATTGCATCTTTCTTCTAATGGTTTCTTGAAGAGTTATAATCATAGAAAATTGGATGAAAGTAGTAACATAGCGGTATTCAATTGAAGTAATAAATCTTTCAAAGAGCATACAGAGTTTTTGACGATATGCAGCGTGAAGGCTCACAAGACACATAAAGTAAACATAACAAGATTGTTTATCATGATCAGGCTATGCCAGCAAAGTATCCAGGTATTAGGTTCTGAGGTTGAGGATGAAGCTCTGAAGTCTCGTTTCGATGCGGTAACGAAACGAGTTTGGAGTAAGCCACTCACACAGCTGGTTTCCAACTTCAAGATGAGGCACTCACAGGACAAACATTCAGTCAAAAGTTTTCACTGAACTTTGCACCACCATCATGCCTGGTTTATCGCTGTTTCTCGGCAGCCACAAGATCGCAAGCGCCGTTTGCAGCGATTGCCGGTGTTCAAGGAAATAATTACGTTGTCTTTATTCTCATATACAAACATTTTTTTGCGATAATTTTGCTAAACTTTAAAACGACAGAATGCAACACCTGCAAACTTCAAATTATTTGCATGAATGCTGGTTAGGTCTACATATGTACGTATGCAGCCACGTTGTTTTAATTCGCACATACGTACAGTTTTTTTGCTAAATTTTTCTAAACTTCAATGCAAAAAAGTGAAGTTTTTAAACTTTAAAACGATGAGATACTACAGCTTGAGAACTTCGCGTTTAACTGCAGGCACGAGTGCTGGTAAACTATATTGCCGACGTAATTTTCTTTCTACAACGCCTCACCTGGCGGTTCCTTAATCCTTTCGATGCGCGTTTTCGATTACTGTGCTTACATGGCTGTTAGCAATTGCGCTTTTTCGAGTGTGTACATCTGAAAAACTGTGGCTAACATTGGCCACAACCTTGCATTCACCTGCACATCGGCCACAATCCACTTTGGTTTTCTTATTCTGAACCACCTCGCAAGCAGAGCCGCTAAAAGCCACAATCTGGAGATGATTCAGCAAGAAAAAAAGCCACAATTGAAGCAAAGCCACAATGAAATGCGCCATGTAAGCACAGTACATGAAAACGTTTTTCTCTGAGCGTTCCTTTTCGGGAGTGGTGGGATTTACAGTTGAAGAGACCGCCTGTGTCAACGAAGGTAATAACAACATATGTGGTTTCTGGTTTGTACCTTTTTTGGTGAGGTATGCCTTTACATGGCATAATTGTGTATTTTTTGTTTTTAACCCAAATTCTTTACAGACTGTGAAACCATTTAACGGACAGTACTAAAAAATATAGTCGTACATATTTTGTACTGACTCCCAATCTTCGAAAGCGTTTCAATAAAATGTCTCTGACTTCACTCTAGATTGCTGTAATGACTTTGGAAATACTCGTTCTTCTTGCTGTAAAGATCAGCGTTTTTAAATGAGGGAAATCCAAGACAATGAAGAAAGGAGAATTAAAACCACTCAAAATGTGTTCATGAAATCACTGTAACGAATTTTTTGCTGCTTTTGCTAAGATCGCAATTAATTCAAATGACACCTTCACTTACTGAGACAAAACTTTCCCTCACAAATAGTATTGCAGTTGTCAATAAAACTAGTTGTTTGGGTTAAAGATCAGTTCAACTTCATGCTAGGCAAAACTTATATGTTGATAGTTTGCTTTCCTTTATTAAACCAAAAATTGAAATTATGGATGACATAGAATAGAAGGATTGACTCTTTTGTATATTTATTATAAGGCTCTGGTTCGTCGCAGAAACTTGATGCGCAAAATGTTTTTAAGGTTTAGTTCAAAAATCATAAATGCGAGAGGTGAAAATTATTGTTACCTCATCTTTCTGCGAAAATTATTGTATTTCAAATTCTTCCTCAACGATCAGTTTTATGCAATACCTTTTCTAACAATATTTCCGAATCAGGTGCTCAAAACAAATGTTTACTCTAGACAATTTATGTTTGTTGCTCTGAGCAAAGCTAATAGCGTCTGAAACAAAGCTTACTTTACCATGTTTGGTTTTCTCCAAACGCTCTTCTCCTCATGAATCAAAATATATTTATACGGGAAAGAATGTAATCAGAAAAAGAAAATCCCTATAAATACGGTGAAGGTTGTTCTGGCAGCCGCCATTTAGCAATCCTGTTGGCATGTGGTGCGCAAACATACGAAGACATGTGTGCACCGGTACTTGTGTTTGCAGAATATTTAATCGGCATGACAGTAGTCGTGGGTGCACTAATGTAATAGTGTTTTGTTCATCTGTGAAGTTTAACAGGCAGTGAGCCAACCATTTGTGTTTTATACGCATATCGTTGGGTGTGTACAAGCTTGCCATTGTTTAAACAAGCGCTTTTGTTTTTGTTGTAGTAAGAAACAGAAACCATTGTGTATTAATTTTGCAGAAATATAGACTGTGCCTCTGTAGGAGAAAATTATCAGTAAGGAGAGAAATCGTTTCGGCAGGATAAGACAACCGGGTAATTTTTTCCGCCAAAACGATTTCCCTCCTTACTGATAATGTTTTCTCACAGTCTCCAGAGTCCCTGACTAAAAGTACACTTTTAGATACATAGCTACGTGCGCCATCTGGTGGTTGCAAAATAAATGTTTGTTATTTCCAATCTGAAATGCCGAAGGCATTTTGAAATGTCATTGTGTTTCTATTTCTTATTAGACAGGTCTGTCTGGGTCCGATGGATTTTTGTCGGTTTCCGTTATCGTCTGGCGCTTTCTTTTTTCCTTGTGTGTCACTTTGCTTGCACATTCTGTCATCTGCATTCACTGCTGACCTGTGTCTTCTTGAGATGCTTGCAAGACAGAAAGTTCCGTGTAAAGCTGCTCACGCGTTATCGTTTGCACATAATGCTGGTTTCTGCGTTGTTCAGCTGAAGATTATTGTTTGCAGCTTGGTTATTGGAAGGGATGACAAGTGGAACTCGGTCTACCCATGGATTTTGAAATTTGATAATTTTCTATCAACGTTTTAGTAGAAAAATGTTTTTTCTCTGCTTCGAGCTGATAAAATGAAATCTTACCACTGTTGGCCTTCCTAAAAAAATCCATTGCAATAATGTATTTGCAAAGCAGAAATCAAGATAGGTTTGCGCAAATAACTTGCGATTTCCAATATATTGCATACTGTACAAATGCACCCAACTGTTCTAACGTTTGATTACGAGTATTTTTAAACTACAACTGTCTATAAGGCAAGATGCCAGCACGCGTTTTACCAACGAGAAAACTCATTGCAAAAATAATACCAATTGCAGCAACCACTTTAGAAACGTTCGCACTGCGCATTAACCGACAAACAGTTTCAAGAATATCCGGTTGGTATTCGATGTTATGTGCCGAATATATCGTTTGAATCCAGTCAGCGTTCAGAAAGTCTATAGCTTCTTTGCATCGTGCAAATGAGAAGCAGATACAACTGTCAGATTCGAAAGGGACCGACTGCAGATGAAAATTTCATCTGAAGCTATACCTTACGTACAAAGTTGTTTTAACGAAGGCTTTAGTTGGTACGATTTTGTTTTTTTGCAGCATGCCATTACGGTCTGCCATAATTTCTGCAGAAACATATAAAAGTTGAACTGCTGCAGTACAATGACCGGCATTCTCTCTACAGCAGCCGACCAGATGTTCAAGTCTGCTGCTAGTACAGGCGTTGAAGCCGAAAGCATTGCATTAGCAGATTTTTAGTCGGCACCCGTAGGCGATGAATGCACTCGTGTTTTGCGTAAAACGCAGCAAACTAGCTACATAGGAACATATACCGATAACAGGCCAATGCAACTGGATTATGGGATCAATGGGATCAGCACTGCTGATGATGACGTTCCAGAACCCAGTAAATGATCCAGTCAGAAATAGATTTCAAAACCAACCAATGCGAACGTGCATTTATAACCGGAAAGGACACCAACACGCAGATAACTGGCGCAGCAATACGGCAAAAATGAATTGGCACGGAGAAGACTAGTTTATTTACTAATGATCATCCAATTGGATAAATTCCGAAAACGGCAATGTGAAACCATGTGTGCACTGGTACTTGTGTTTCCAGAATATTTAATAAGTACAACAGTACTCGTATGCGCGGACTAAAGTTGCGCAAAGATGGTATGTGGTTGAAGAAATTGTGTTTGTTACCGTGGTACCCAGTCATTTCTGCGCACTACTTGCGAAGAATCGCCAATGTACGACGCCTATGTGTGTGATCTGAATGTGACGAATCTGGTGACCTCTTGTGTACCTAGTGCGATCGCGAGTGCTGAAGATACGCCGAACGCACACTGGAATTTCAGCTGCAAACGCGTTTTCAAGATTACGCAACGTAACCTTAGTTGAGAAAGGGGATGTTTGTGACTGTCTGTGAGCGCCGTGTGCGTGTTAGGTACATGCCCGCGTAAATACGAAGGCCGGGTCGTCTAGCGGTGATGGAGTACACTACTTGTTTGTGTCTATTTTGTCATGTTGTCGTTACTCATTAGTCATGATATGTTTCCATAAAGTAAAATGAGTTGCCTCTTTCTTCTGTATTCTACAAGAGGACAAAAATGTGCTTCGTTCATCTGAAAAGTTTGACAGCCAATGAGCCAACTAATTCCTGCTATAAATATCTCGTTAGATATTTACAAGCTTTGCATAGTTTAAACAAGCGTTTTTGTGGTGGTAATAAATAGAAACCATCGTGTCTTCATTTTGTAGAAATATTTGTCCACATTTTTGTTCTAAGAACTGTAAAAGTATTTGGAAAAATGATGATCATTTCTTTAATTTCCTAAATTTCTTTTGTTCTTTCTATTTTTTTTCAATTAAGATAAATTCTGTTCAGTAAACATGTATTTCAACGATTTCAGAACAAAACAAATTTGGAACTTCTTGCCCTTTAACAACTTTTTATCATGAAACGTATTAATTCAAACTTCTGCTTATTTTTAATTATACTCACCAACATATTAATTTTTGTTCCAATGGGAATGAATGTCACGGCTTTGAATTCTTTAACTCCGGCTCTCGAAGTTTTCATCAATTCTACGTTCGTGGTAAGTTGGGTTTAAGAAACATTTCCATAAAAGTAATTTTGCAAGTTTTCTCATCAATCAGTTGGCGTATGTGCAGGGGTAAAAAGTTCTTTTCTCTTTTAACTCAGATGTTTCGCAGCATTACCTTTGAAAATTATTTTGTTTAGACGTAGATCATGAACATCATGTTGGGCTCATTTTAGTTTTTTAAGCTTTTAACACTAAAAGCCAGGACAGGTTAACTTTAACCGTTTTCGAACTTTGCCGTTTCGTAATTTTGGTGTTCTTGCTGTTTGCTTTAACATACGCGTTGTTTTCCAAACTTTTAACGAAGTTTTTACAACAGCAAGAATTTTTCCACAAGACCTTTTGCAAACAGAGTTTTTTGCACATCTGCTTATAATGACCGGGGAATATGATTCAAGAGGTGGGAGCTGGTTAGAAGTGTCATGAAAGTTCTTGTGTTGCAAACAACGAATTTAAATAAATATACGGCAACATTTTTTCCTGATTTTCAACGGATTTCTGAGAAGTGGGAACTAATCTTGTAGGCTTGACCAAACAAAGAGCTGGAGTTTGTTTACTGTCTCATGAGGTAGCTGTCAGTTGACAGTTATAATGTGTCTTGCTGTGGCCTAGTATTTAGTGGCTGTATATGCATCTAGAATAGGTGGTTGACTACAGAGTATTGCTATAGAAACAAGCCCGTAACCAGGGGGCGCAGGGGGATCCCTCTTCTGATTGGGCCCCTCTTAGAAAACTATTCACCCCACCTGGCGTCCCAAGCTGATTACGGGCCTGCGTTTGAAACCTCTCAAGTTCATTAGAACGGTTTTAGAGAAAGCCCTGTAGAAATTCCAATATATGTGTTTTCACTCCATTGAAGCTTTACCAAACACTTAGATAAAAACACTAACTCAGGCCTAAGAAAAAAACGAACCAAAAAATAATTTATTATCGGGAACATCGCATTTCATTGACGATTGTTGGCTTTTACATTTATCTGCAGCCCAAGCACATTTGCGGCAGATTTCAATGTTTCGATCGGCAAGCCTTTACCTATGGATTCCAGGACAACTGCCAAGTAACACGATTGCCAACTACCACAGCTGACCACTGGAACAAATAACAATCGCACAATTGCCCTTGCAAACATGTCGTAGAGTTTATTACACCGAGAATTTAGGCTAGATTAAAGAAAATATACCGAACAGCCTAAAAATTCTGGTGCGGAAGAAAAGGCGAAAGATTATAAGTCTTTCAAAAACAGATTCGGTCTACAGTTTGTCTGCAATGTTTGACTGCCATGGGCGTCGGAAGGATTTTTTCCAGGGGAGGCCAAAAGTGGATTTTTCCAGGCGTAGCCAAAAATATTTTTCTAGGCAGGGCCAAAAGTGGCAAAATTTCATTTTACCCACTGGAAACAAAGAAAACGACGTTTGTTTGCTAAAAACTTAATAGGAAAATGTCAAATTTCAAATTCCAGGTGGGCCAATGCCCCCTTTCCCCCTCTTCCGACGCCCATGCTGACTACTAATTCTTTATTTACGAAGCACGGTAGCCTTCAGACGATAGGCCATGAACCTGATAAGGCATAATAGATCAGTCGTGCAGCTTTGGCTTTGTCATCACGGTAAAAGTAAGTGTGTACTAACAAGCGAAACCGTTTGCAACCATGCTTCACAAAAGCTGTTCTCCGGTTGGCAGTTGGCAGGTTGGCAATTGTAGTGGTACCCTACCTCAGTGGTTCTTAGCCGGGGTGGCGCGCCTCCCCAGGGGGCGTCAATAAATTTCCAGGGGGCGCGAGCCTTTACGCGCTCTACAACATGGAAAGTTTTTCAACGGGATGTATTTCCGTCAATTTACATATCTACCGTCAAGAGGGCTTGAAACAAAGGACAAATAGTTGAGGGAGGCGTGGTAGAAAAAAGGGTAAGAACCACTGCTATATATGGCATGCAGCGTGGTGAGACAAACATGTGGTTGTTTATCAGCGTCAAAATTTCGTGACACGCTCACTCCCTTAGGTAAAATGCAGCTTATTCCTAGACAGCATATACACGTGATAGATATAAGCTTTGTTTCAAAATATTAGAAAATGAGGGATGGGCTTTTACATCTGCGAGAAGCAGTTCAAAGAAAATGTTTAACAAGTAACATTTCCGAATAATTCCTTTTAAATGGAAACGATCACGCGTTTTGCCAAAGTTTTAATAAATTTGTTTAAAAAAATACTCTTGAACTTCACAATATTCATCGTTAGTATATTCAATATGTTTAAACACATCTTCTCTGGAAGTTTCAGCATAAACCTATAATAATGTTTATATAAAAAACATTGGCAGTTCATTGGTTTAATCACAGTCAATGTAGACCATCAGTGTGAGTTTAGTCATCTTGGAAATCATAGTATATGAGTGGAATAAACATCTGCTATAAGAACTCGAACATCGCGGTGATTTTTGTTAAGAATTCATCAATATTTGAATTGTTTACAAACAAACAGGAATTCAGTGTTAAAAGAAATGTTAAAGAAGTTATCATCGATTTTTTGACAGTTGCACTGAATCTTTTTTTACTGGTTTGAAAGATATCTCACTTATGATTTATGCAAAGTTGTTTTGGATAATTTGTTTTCTACTGTAGACAACGTTTGCTTGCAATAAGAGGAAAATAAAAGTGAAGCCTATTTTGCAGGCTAGTTAATCCAACAGTGTAATTATTATTTACAAAAGTGTAGCAAAGTGTTGAAGTTTCACACAAGATTTCTCCACTAGAAATGACAACATACAATCTTTTTTCAAATAGCCAACAACATGTTCATATAGCACTCGGAATAACTGAACTTCTCGCGTTAACTTTCCAGATACATATAGAAAGACTTGGCTGCTCAGATAATGGTTGTGTCTTTTACACGGCATTGTTGTAAGTTGCTCAACCTCAGTTTGGAAACAGTTAGTTTTGACTTCCTCTTGAATAGTCCCAAGTTATTGTGTTTTAGCGGAATTAACTTAGTCCGAATATTGTAGCAGATTCCGTGCAAACAGAATTCGAATCTCTCTTTTTTAAAAAATCTTGTTTGGGTTATGAAACAATTTCATCAAATATTAACGGTAAACGCCGCACCATGGCAAATAATTCCTTTCTGAGCAAAATTGTGACATGATAGTTCAATGAAATACTTCTATATTTTTTGTATGTTCCACGAAAGTAATAGAAGAAAATGATTTCATGCATAAGAAAGAATGCAAGTTTTAGATCTGCGATGGACTACATGGGAGTTTTGTCAAGTGGCGGTGTTCGAGCAAAATTGTTTCCATCATTACCTCAAAAAGTTCATTTTTCTACATGTTCTACATCAAGAGATGTTCTACATTAAGATATATGTTTCACATGCATTGGCAGCAAAATATTTGATTTGGGTCATTCAAAAATTTTGGAAACTCTGCCAACAAAACTTGCCAAACTTCGTTTTTGATATGATCAACAACAACACTTGTGTTGCAGGCGAGGTACGATGTCGAAGCATCAGCTGATGATGTCATAATGATCATTACGTTGGCGCAGACCATGCTTGTGGCAGGTGCCACTATTGGCTCTGTTTCTGCTCACTTGTGGCTAAGATTTATGAGGTTTGCATTTTTTTGTTGTTTTCAATTAAAAACTTACCATAATTATTTTGTGAAGATGTTTTCCATAATACTCACTCAGTAGACAACCTATACAAGCCATTAAGCTTCTTCCGAGCCTAGCAACTACAAAACAAATTTCGTGATTGATTTTGCTACATTCTGTCATTAATTTCATTAATTTGAAATCTTTTTTTTGCAGCCGAAAGCTCGTTATGGTGGCAATCAATGTTGTTGCCTTGGTATCATCCATACTGATGGGACCAGTTGCTTTCTTCTCTGGATCTTATGAAATCCTCATAATCGGTCGCTTACTTAACGGCCTTGCTCGAGGCGTGGCTATGACTGTGGCGCCTTTATATATTGCTGAAGTGACCAGCAGAGAAACACTTGCATTTCATCAGACCCCGTTTGCATGTTTATATCAGTTAAGCTCAGCTCTTGCTAATGCAGTTGGTCTTCCTCGTGCTTTGGGAGGGGTTAATTCATGGCCTTATGCTCTGGCACTTCCGGGCGTATTTTCTTTAGTCTATTTGTTGTGTGTCCCTTGGATTCCTCACACTTTGACTTGGACGATACAAGAGGAAAGAAAACGAATAAAGCATTCCACTCAGGCATCGTCGCCTGCGGACCGAGCTTCCTTTTCTCTTCTGAAAAGACTCCGGTATGAGCAAGGTGACTCGATTCTAACAGAATTTCGAAGTATCCAGAACGAAATAGATGCCGATGCTCAAGTTGAGAGAACTTCAATAAGAAAACTTTGGTCGATTGGGAAATACAGACGTCAGCTCATCGCTGTTGTGTTTATTCAACTATGCCCGCAATTATGCGCAGCTCAAGCAATTTTACTATACACGAACACGATGTTTGAAGGCGCTGGAGTCAAACCTGAAGACAGCACGTACTACACAATCGGCAAGTATAAGCTTGATATTTAGCACTATTTCAAACATTTCTACTATATTTGTAGTCAAAGAGCAGTGTTTTTAATCTGAAATTTATCGGTGGTTTCTAATATCAAATTTAATACGAATTGATGTTTTCTTCGTGATAAGTTCTCTCTCTATATTTTGTTTAACTATTCTATGCAGCTGGTAATTTACAGTGTATCAGAGGCCAGGGGAGGCAGTTTGGGGCAACTGCACCCCACCAAAATCTCTGTGGTACCCCGTTCAATGGCGGCCCTTCGGTACAAATGCGCTCTTTTTGGAGCCTGTCCAAGTACAAACAGAGATTAGAAAATACTCTAAACCAGAGGTGTTAAACGTTTTCAGACGCACCCTTTTTGCGTTTGTCATTGATACTCGCGCCTCGCCTTGTTCCAAAATCAAATATAAAAAAGAGAACAATAATTTATTTGCCTTTATTCAGCTCAGGAGAAGGATGGAACAACTTTTTTTAAATTAGTAGTTTGAAGGTTTTGTTGAAGACAACACCCATCGCAAATCGGCTTCACATTCCAATTTGTTCCGAGGTTTTGTTTTTTTTGTGCTGTGTTTTGGTTATAGCGTTTGTAGTGAAATGATAATAAATTTACGAATGAGAAAAACAATGCATTTAATACTTTTCAACAACATGCCGCTATCATACTCGCTCCCCTTTGCGCATCTTTCACACACCCCAATTTAAGAATCCAGGATCTAAATCAGGGGTTCCCAAACTGGGGTGCATGTACCCCTAAGGGTACATTTGCCTATCGGAAGGGGTTCATTTAAAGTTGGCAATTGAAGGAAAAAATATGTTTACATATTATTCGTTTCCCATTATTTATGCATTTATCAGTGAACACAAAGGGCGTCTAAATATTTTTTTCCTGGAGAGACAACGTCGGCCTTTACCTTACCCTTTTTAGGTTGCTATAGATGCAATGCAAATGGATGTTCACAAAACACTTTACCCTTTCTACACCACAAAGAAAATGCCCCATGTTATGGCAACAGTCGCAAAAAATGCGCTTCGTTGGCAGCCATAGCCAGGTATATTATGATAATTTTCACCATAGGCCATCTGCAGATTTTCAAAACATGATACTTTTTCACAGAAGTATTGCCATTACGACTAACGAAACTACAAATGGGGAGGGTGGGGTACAGTAGGACTAGGGGCACAGTCGTCTCTTTTGATTTATTCAAAAAGTTGAAAACTTTGAACTTTAAAGTTTTCATGGTGATCTGGTCTCATAACCGCCGTAGTACTAAAGTGAATTTTTCCGTGATAGGCAGCCGTTGTTACGAGTTACAGAGAAAGTTGTGTTTTTGCTACCCAAAAGTAATTTATAAAATCACATTTAGATTTGGGTTTTTGCCCACGTTAATCAACATCTTCTATTCTGAGTTTTTGTGACGTTGTAGTCAGGGCAGTGCAACATTATTTGATTATGGCAAATTTTAAATTCTTTTTAACTTGAGTTGGTGCTTCTTCATTTTATTTTTTAGATGTGCACGGGGCACATCTGACAAAAAAAATGGGGCACACTCAACACATTGCCGCTAGGTCAGTCTAAACAAGGTAAAGCTTGAGGGGTTATATTGGAATGCAGTAAAGAATAATTATAATCTATGAGCATTTTTAGGTTTATTATGCGCTTAGAGGCACATTATATTTGTATGGTAAAGCATGAATTTCAGTATATTGCATTGTTTCATGTAATGTTTGGTATTCATACAAATTTGTTTGGCCATGCAATGATAGTGGGTAATTAGAATGTGAAAAAAGTGGAGAGGCAGTCAGCAAGTGCCTATTTTACATGGGATATCACGTGAACATTATCCAATGCATCCAACCCAACTGTTTATTGACCGGTCAGGTGTACCCCGTGCTAATGTCGAGTGTGCCCCATGCATGGGGCACACTCGACAGACAAAGTACCCTTCTTAAATTGTTTGTAAAATTTTTTTTGAAGGGCGTTGTTTTCATGTTTTGGTATGATATTTTGGATATAGAATTGCTTTATTGCGTGACAAATGTTGAGCTTGTTTGAACTTGAAAGAAAGTAGCAGTTGGTTGAAAATGCAAAAAAGTGTCGACTGTACCCAACCTTCCCCTATGATTTTATTTTACCTGACAAGACCTGTTAGCGTCACTTAGAAGCAAGAGCTGCAAACGTTTGAGATCTCGTCCGAAGCGATCAATCACTCTTTAAATAAAACCTTGCTTGTCTTCGATTTATTTAATTTTTTCATGGGGAACACTCATTACACATAAAACGGACAAGTAGACCGGTATGTTGGCACGACTATCGGACAAGTCATTGAAGTTAGAATATCATAGAGGCTTAAAAATATTTAGCAGATGAATTATGAAAAATCGCCACAGGCAAATGTAGCTTTGCACTCAGTACTCACTCAGAAGTCAGAAATAACCTTAACGATTAAGATGTATTCCCACAAACCTGCATAGACGTATTGTAACAAGTCACGTAGGTTCATACTGTGTGAAAAGAAGCCTGCATAAGCGTAGTTTGATTAAGCTATTCACTCAAGGCAAATTGTCCACACCTGTAATTTTTTCGCTGAGACATTTCCGTCATTTGTTCCATCGTATTAAAACTCGCCGTAACAGTATTTACTAGCCTATCTGTTCAGGCTTTATAACCGAATGGACATAATTCTTTTTGGTTATTTGGTCTATGACTTTTTGGTTTATTTGGTCTATGACTTAAAAAATAAACCCAGGTTCACACTCAAATTCTCCCACTAACAATGGATTTTTCAAACTTGTGGAACCATTGCTACAGATTCACCTATCCTTTTTTTCACACAGTGTAAAACTACGTGCCTTTCGGCTATCGGCGGTCACTGTCTCGCTGCATCACCTGCCACACTGCCACAGATGTCTACATTCAACAGTCACATGCGGGCTAAACACCTACAATTACTTAAACTGAATCTTTGAAGATTTGTTGCCATGCTATTGTTACACAATAGAGACCAGCGATAGAATAATCCGTCGCAAGTTTCGCAACCTGCCTGTGGCTCTTGTGCAGTGTGAGTGTCATAGCGGCAAAAAAACTGTCAATGCAAAAATTAAATCAATTAATCGGAATTAAAATGCTGACTTCATATTTTCTATAAACTTTTGATTCTTAGTCCGAATTTCCAAGGGGGAAAATGCTCGTTTTGCCCCCTTGTGGACCCCCATGGTGAATAATATTGTTGAAAAATGATTATATGCTTGTTGGCAAATATGTTTTTGTTATTTTCCTCAGCGTTTTTGTGATAAGAAATTTTAGGGGTACATGCTCAGCTATCGAAATGCTGAAGGGGTACATTGACAAAGCAAGTTTGGGAACCCCTGATCTAAACAATGCTTTACACTTCACTGAACTGCAAAATTTATGTGTCGGACTTTTACTCAGTCTCACGGAATAGTATCAAAAATGCTATTCATTCATGACGATATTGTTCCCATAAGTCTTTACCGCGTGATAATTCTCAGGTAATCACAAACACAATCGTTTATGCTAAGTTGCTAACACAGCACTTTTGTCGATTTGTCGATGAGTGTTGCAAAAATTGGTTTGTTTTTGTTACAAGTTTATTTTTATTGCCTGATGGCAGCATTGAACGGAAAAGCAGTAGTGAAAATAGGAATGCAAATATACATAACTCATAACTGACGCAAGATTCTCGCAAACTCGTAGGCAGCTTCTGCAGGCAAACGGTTGTGTGTTCGACAGATTTTGAAGAGATAAGCGTTGCCTTGCTCAAGCCGTGAAACTAAACGTAACTGTTGAACGTAATTATAATATCCTTCCAAAACTGATAGGTTACAGCAGAGGTGCTTAATATGTCGATCGCGATCTACCATTGTCGGTAGATCGCATGACATTAACATTAAATATTAAGCCTGTTGTGGATCTCGTTACAACTGATTAAATATCAGAGTGTCTTACATTTTAGAACTGGTAGAAACCTCAACTACATGGTTGACAATAGTGCAGTAAAAAGCTATGAACCTCTTACCTCAGAGGTTTTATAGCTCTATATGTACACAGTCGCGAGCGAACACGAAGTGGGGTGTTGATAATTTTGTACGGGATTCAACTGGAGATCAGCGATAAAGCGCGAGTTTATATGCTTTGAAACAGTGCATGGAAGACTTTGTGGTGAAAAACACCAAGCACAAATAGACTGCAAAACTAAGCAGGGAAAGAAGTGAAAGAACAAATTATTTCCTTGTATTGCTGCATAAGAATTATTACTTGTGTTATCCTTTCAGATGTTTATAGTAGAATTGAAACAGACCTGTTCCAATCGTAGCGCACAAACTCATTTAGAAAATTTCTCTTCCTGGTAGCAGAGATTTCAAAAGTCCAGTACAGATTCTCGTATTTCTTCAGTCGTAGCTACAAATGCTTTTTGCAACAACATCAAAACACAGCTTCACCTTTATTCGCACTCATTCATATTTTTCAAGGTTTATTCTTGCTGATGGCAGTTGTTTGTGCAACGTCTTCGGGTTGTCGGCAGAAGTTAGGATCAAGAACTATGTTTCACAGCGGACTTTCCATCGTGGTGATCGGTTTAATTCTTCTGACAGTGTCAACTGTGCTGAGCGACAGTGTTTCGGAAATGGCATATGTCAGTGTGGCTGGCTTGATGATAACAAGCATTGGACTCAGTGCAGGTCCTATGTTATTGTTTACAGCCTACCCGTCAGAAATAACAACTCAAGTAACCAGACCAAACGCACTGTGGCTTGGTACTCTCACCTTCTGGATTACAGGAACCATTGTTTCATTCGTCTTCCCTTACTCGCAGAGAGCGATAGGTGGATATGCATACATTCCATTTGTAATCCTGGTCGTGATCGAAGTAAGTTTGTCTACTATTACCTCTTTTTAACAGAAAAATCAGAGCCACTTTAAATGAATATGAACTCAAGCCGTTAACCGCGACACACTTATCCACTTCTTCAAATACAGCTTTTACAAATGCGAATATGAACTAGCTATAAAAAAAACTAGCTAGCTATGAACTAACTATAGATTTATGACCCCCAAATCTTCTTTGGAAAGACAAATTGTCCTGGCTACAGAAACGTAAAAACTAATGCAGAGCCTGACAAAGGGCTAGGTTGCATGATTACAACACACTGAAATTGTGCAAATATCAACTCTCATTTCGATTTTATCACTGAAATATTTTTTAAGAAATGGATGATTTTCATCGTGAACGCGCCTACGTGTACCCGGTGCAAGTGTTAACCACAGTACGGATATAGTAGCTACATTTTTAGATCGGGTACGCTCTACACGTTTACAAATCGCTAGTGTAATCATAGGCAGTTTAATTGCCTAGCCGCAACTTAACTTTACTTTCCTGTCGCTTCATCATGTTCCTAGTTTTGTCAGCTATTGAAAAAAGAAATAAATCTTTTTGCGGTCACTTCCTCGGCAGCTTACTTCCATTTTGTGTGTAACTTCTTCCCTCAGCTGAGAAGACACGCTTTTATCGTTTTTTGGAAACGTCGACGATATCTCATATCTCAAATGCTTATTCTGAAAGAGTATATAATTTTTAGGCAACGATCATTCACAATAGTCTGCATTTTTATGGAACGATGTGATAAGATAACTTCTTCAATGTTAAACGTGCTTTACCATCCCCACCAGGCTGAATAGCCGCATAAAATGAAGGTACTGGTAGCGCCACGACTTGTATACATCTTCGTTTTTTTTCAGTAAGAAGCCGATGCCGTAACGACAGTATTGCCCAAAGCAGCGATCATTTACGTCTAAACATCAATTCCTCTTTTTGTTTATGTGTGCTTCCTAAAGTTACTGCGCTGCAAAAACAAAAAATTTCGTGAGAGTCTACATATTCGTTGTTGGAGTTGCTGTCATCATTCTATATTTGCATTGAAATCGTGCAAAAACGATTTTTTCAATGCAAAAAATTTATACCGTAATTACTAATTAGCCACTTTTTTTAGGAAATTGCATTAACTTTGATCTCGGTTTTACGTCACGTAAATTCTTCAATAACTACAAAGCACAAAGATTTGCACAATTGCGGACCCATTACTTTCAAACGTTTCTGATGCTTTTGCTTAGATTGTCAAGTAACTGCAGTAAAATCAACCTTTCCTAAATAAATTAAATATGATCTTATGTTCCTAAAGTAAAATACATAATCTTGTGAGAGCTGTGTAAAAGGTGTGGCATGCCATTTGTTATCAGTTCCTCAGGATAGCAATCTCCTGATAATCCAGACCCAACCTTTTTTCTGAGTCTCATATCAGGGGTGAGGAATGAATTCGATGTACAATCGTTGTTTTTGACTTTTTAAGTCAGTATTTAAATGTCGCGTTTGTTTTTAACAAGCATGCTTGCATTTGCAATAATTGTGCGCAGCGATGTAGCCAAGGCTTTCCATTGGAGATATACCAAAGCAGGTCAACTAAATCGTGAGTTACGAATAATTTTGCTTCAATGAAGATACATCACATCTTGGTAAAATTGTTACTTCTTAAGATGGAAGACTGCGTGAAACATGAAAAAAACAAGACTTACAATTTTCGTAGTTTGAGATGTTCCACTTTTAATTTTTGTAGTAAATTAAGAGAACGGCCGCCAATGGGCCCCAGACATGTACGCTGACTGCATGTAGGTTGCTTAGTATGGGGAAAGACGAATTAGGAATGGATGGAGCTCGCAGCAATGTATTTATTTAGGAGCGAACGTGGCCTCATTTATTAGACTTGTGCAGAGCAACTTGCAGTTCTCATAACTTATCATTTTTCTTATTAAATTTCTTTCATTCAGTGTTTAGCCAAATTTTCAAAAAATAACATTAATATGCTGTAGTGCTGTCTGTAATTGTCGTGGTTATCAAATTTAGCCAATATCTAACAAATTATTTTAATGATTTGCAGATCATATACACACGAATTTTTGTACCAGATACACACAAACGCTCGGTAGCAAACATTCAAAGGTTCTTCGAAAAAAGTGAAATATCAACCATCCACACAATCAAGAAAAACCTTTCTTTCTCAAAAAAGAAGCCGTCCATTCATCAGATTTCATCATCATGTGATACTGCTTCGTCAACAGTGTCAAAAGTAACGATGATGGACTGATATCTTATTTCTTTTTCGGTTCCGAAAGACGCCAGAACACGCCATGGATCACATTTCCTTGCATGTTTCCGTGTATTGAGTTAGTTTTGAGTAGTTTTAACGTTTCGTGCAATTAGTAGGCACGCATTGTCTCACACTTTTGTAAGTTTTTGCAGCCAATAGGTCCACTACAAACTGATGGGCTTTGAGTCAGCAGTGATTTTGATACAAACCAACCGAAGAATTTCATACATTTGCTGTAAGTTTTCAAAATGCTTTTTAGTTTATGAATCGCTGCATATCCATCACATGCCCATTTTCTTTGTTGTATGAAGCATAAGCATTTTCTTTACTGTTGATTTTACGAAATAATATTTCGTAGACATAAATTAATAACATTCGCAAAGGCGAGCAGCGATGATCAACCGAAATGATATAACCGATCCCGGGACGCTGCTGCACACCGTGTTCCGGGGCGCTGAATTTAAATGTGCAACTTTTCCAGGTGCAAATGTTCTTGGTACGTTTAAGGTCCTTTTGAGTCATAGCTTTATTTGACAGCAATTGACGTATAGTACCGCACCTATTCCGTGCTCATTTTTTCCTTTGTGTGCCTCAGCGCAGTTTGCGGCCGCCTTTCCAGGTTTCGGCGATTTCGTAATCCCTTTGTGTCCATAAGCACAATTTGCAACAGCGATGACAGCACCATTCGTTCTAATGTTTCTTCCCGTGCAAACGCGCCAACAATTTGCCGCGCCTTCTACTCCCAGTTAGTGACGTTATCGTCCTTGAGATGCAGCCCAATTTCTGCCGTTCGAAACAGCGAAATTTCTCATAAACTAAAGACCGAAAATCTGAGCTTTGGAATCCCATATGTTTTTGGTACGTACTCTTTATTGTGTGTTGTAGGCGAATTAGCGCGCAGTTTCCAGTCCGCCAATGGCCGTTGAAGCAGTTGCATGACAGTTTTGCGTTGACCTGCGTATTTACTGTAAACAGCCGCAATTGTGTGCTTCTCTTTGTTAATTGTTTGTCGCGCGCCCAGACAACCGAGAGTAAAGTTTGTTCGTTCAGTTTAAACTGCGCTAATGGAATGCTCAGTTTTGTTTCTGTTGTGCTTTAGAAAACGTATTCGACGATCACACATTGTTGACGTTTGCTGCTTAGATTGTGACAACAAGTGTTTACGCTGATCATCTTCAGTTCCGTAAGCAATTGCTGTAGGGAATACGTGCCTGCAGTTCTGTTGATTAGCGGAATTTGTGAGATGTCAGAATGGGCGAAATCTTTCGTAACCAAATGCACTGTATTGAAGAAAGTACTTGTGGCATTGTTGGAACTTTTCGGCGCCTTCGCAGTCAATCCTCGCCACCATAACAATTCGGCGCCCGGGGAATTGTGCCCCCTTGCCCCCCCTCCCCCCGTTATGTCCCTGAACACCAGCCCGCAGCATGCTGGTGGTAAGTGCGTCCGCATCAGAGCTGGTAGGTCTGTAGTTCGACTATCGGCCGAGTCTTACCAAGACATTGTAAGTGATATTATAGTCTTCTTAGCAGGAGCACGGGGTATGGAAGCGCTGCTGATGCTATCCAGAACGCAAAAAAACGAGTCAAGTGATGCCAATCCTTGTAAAAATTCTGTAACGGCGCTGCAAGACCGCCATAATTATAAAGTGCAATAAAAACACCATCTCAATAGAAAGAAAATGCGAAAGTTTTTTTCTCAAAAAAAGCGTTGAAAAAGTCTGTGAGTGCTAACTCTCCACAGCTTGTAACTAAGGCTGGCGTCGCAACAGATTCGAAACCTTTATGCTTGAAATGTTTCAAACCCGGTGGCATTGAGAAAGTTTCAAAACGTACAGTAAGTGCTGTCTGTTTCAGACATTTTGAAAAGTTTAGTTGCTGCAAATTCTGTGAGCTGTACATTTGCTTCGCTGTTTCTGGTTGGAAGATTTGTGTATTGTCTGTTGACAGCTATGATCTAAGTGTGAACTTTGCTCCGGGAATCATGTCTCGTTAAGGCCCGCCTGCACAGAGGACGAGCCAGTAGTTGCCAGGCGCAATCCTTTGTTTGTTTTATTGGGTCCAGGATTTGCCATGCCGAGACGTGCACGGCGCAGAATTACCCCACGCTTCGTCTTGTGCTCTTCTTGGTAGTCGTTCAGCCAGAGGTAAAGGCATTGTGTCCCTTGACTAGGCCGACCATTCTTTATTTGTGGTTTAGAATTACCATCTTACTGTAATCTTCGAGTTGTTGCTCGGCTGAAGGTAATCCTTTAGAGTTACGATAACGAGCGTTACGGTGAAATTGCTTGGGTCCTTTAAGAGCAGGATTAGAGAACGTACCCACCTCAGAAATGCGCTTTTGCAAACAGTGAAGTTCGCTGTGGAATATCCAGTGAAACTAATTGAAGAACTAACTGTGCATTTGCGAAATATGCAAACGAGTTGCAATATTGTTATTGAACTATGACGTTACTTCAGACTAGATGTCTCCTAACTACGGGCCTAATCCGAGCCCGCAAAAACATTTTTTCAATAACGAAAAGTTAATATATTTACGTAAAATTTATTGATTTGATAGAAGGAAGCATATCCCGAAAAAATCACATTGCGTAAGATGCCCGGCCTCGTACTGTTGTGCAATAACATATGTTGCCCTCTCACAAAAGATTTTGGAGACCCTGCCATAGGCGACGCACAACAGACGCAGTCAGATGTTAACGAGGTCTTTGAATAATGCTATCTTTGCGGTAACAATCCCAGGACGGAGTTGCGTCACAGACGTGAAAAACGTGGAATAAGTTGCGTCATTGCGTTGCGACGTACCACGCCTGAAGGTAGAGAATGTTGAATTTAACATTAAGGTGAGAAAACACTTAAAGCACCAACAGGCCCGCAAACAGAGCTGGGCAACCGGGCAATTGCACCCCGCTCAAATTTTTTAAAAACAAGATTAGTTTTTAGGAACAACAACAAGTTACAGCTATTTTGCCCGGCCCCAAAAAATAGTGCAACGACAAGTTACAACCATTTTGCCCTCCCCCGAAGATATCAGCTGGTTGCGACCCTGAACACCAGGGTGACAAGCGCACAGCTCCGTGCACGAATCGCACGACGGTGATTGCAATTCGACCACACACAGCTCAGGCAAGATGCGGACCGACAATCAGTAGATTTGCTCTCACCCAAGTTACAACAACCCAGTGCTGAACGATGCAATACACGGCCTGCCATGTTCCAGGCAGAATTTGATGACAATAATTACGTCCGAGGCCACGGTGATAGACCTCGACCGAATGCATTGCACACCCGAGACAGATGACTACTCGCTGTTACGTAGGCATGTTTGTTGATGCACGCTGAAGGGCCTTGTCTCCTTGGTGGCCTTGCTGCATCAGACCAAGGCCGCCTGGAGTGTCCATCACGGTGGCCTCGGCCAGAATGGGCGAGATGGGCTCGCTATTGAAACAAAGCTTCCTAGAAAGAGATTAATTATCTAGAGGGCCTTGGTCGAAGGCAAGCAGCTTATCGTGAAGCAATTTTGAAAAGCTGACGCCGGATCACGGTCGCCCGTGAGGAGAAGATAGGTCTAGCAGTCCGCAAATGAATAGCTCCGCTGACGACTTTGCTAATCGGGAACCGCAGATAAAAAGTCGAGAGCTACATCTAGTCCATCGTTAGGAGCCGACGACTACGAACCCGAGCTTAGCATCAGCATGATGAGCCGAACGTTGACGACGCCGTCAATGCACATTGCACTGCGGTTGCAGGCACAATCAAGAGAAGGCGCAGTGGACGGAACTGTTTTACGAGTGACTGGCGGCTATCAGTGCACACTGCACATATGCAAACGAAACTGGCGGCGCCGCAGACCACTCGTGACACTCCGAAAGGTCTAAAAAAGTGAGTATGGTGAAACCGAACTACAAATATAATATTTTATGCAACGTCACGCTGCTTCACAAAATTAGAGAACATTAAAATCAGACGTAAATGCCTATTAGTTTTACTTTAAGCGTATGAGGAACTTGCTCTATTACGAAAAGTAAAGCGTCTCCTTCGGTAAGGTCATACTGAGGATTACTTTCTTCGAACTCAGAGAAAGCTGAGAAACCACATTTGTATATCTATAGGGCAGGGGCTACGAGAGGGGGTACGGGAGGTATATCGCGCCCGGGACCGAGAGGTACTGGAGCCTCCCAACAAGCCCCAAATTACGCGTGTATAAGCTAGTTGCCAGTATCACAATTAATATATTTGTAAATCTTGGCATGGTGGCTGTTTTATCTCTATTCTAATTAGCCTAATATAGAAACAAGCTATACATTTATACAAATTTCTACAAGAAACCCAAAAGTTAGGCGCCCGGTATCGGTCTTCGTACCCCCAGGTAAAATTTCCCTCACAGGCCCTGCTATAGGGTGGCTGTTGCCAAAGGCTTTCATCACTTCAATATTCATAAGTTTTAGCAACAGGTCAAAACAACCAATAGACTTTAATTTATCACGATTTATTCTTTTCTGTTATACGCATGTATCTCACGACAATTAAGCCTTGAAATTACAACACACACATTCGCAAAAACACAAACACGATAATCACAATTCAAACACTCTTCGTTCCAAACCGTATTTAGGAGATTTCGCCTGCGTTTTAACTTAAGACACATAGCTTTGTTGGTATTTATTGTTTTAAAACTCATCAAAGACGTCACATTTATGGCAGCTCGCGCAAAACGTAAGGCTTTCTGAATTCTCCAAAGTTTCCCAATAAGACAAACCAGATTGTTTTTCGACTTCAGTAGTTTATATTTATTGGTAGAATCTTACGAGAGAGCATTTTCGAACCGACGAAGTGAACTGAACTCAACGCGAGTGACCGAACTGAAACTCTTTTTTGGTGCACTCTGCGCTGTTTAAACGTTTGTCACCTTTTTATTTTTTGTTTGCCACGACTGCTCAAGCAAGCTTTTTTCACATCGACTGTTCAGTTCGAAGCGTCGAGGGCAGCTCGCCGATGTCGTTTCGGCGACACCGATTCGGCGACGGGACGTTTCGGCGATGGCAGTCGCAAATGTTTTATACGAAAGAAGTGTGTTTTTGAAATACAGTACAATTGCCCCTTAACGGCTCTTCAAGGGACTGGAGAAAAAGTGTCGCTATAGCCGAAGTGACCTTACAGCTGAACTACAATAAATCGTTCCTAAAATGACGTTTTGTTCAAGGCCAGAGCCTGACAGGTTTGAAAGTGTTCTTTGATTAAGATTGCCGCTTAAAGTATCGTGTTTTCACGAATATTCTGATGCGAAAAACACAAGCAAAAATTTAAAAACAGTGGCAGTTGTATTTACATGCTGTACAGAGCTTACAGTGGTACAGTACCGCATTACGTTCTTGCAAAAAACTCGCTAAGTTTCGTTTCTGTTGTTCTTGAGAGAGCTTTATCTAGCACATGCTTTGAATTTTGTTAGATACTTTTCCACCATGGGCTACTGCTTCTTTTGCTCGACATTCTACTCACTGCTCCCCAAATATCGGTCAAATTGACTGCAGTCGTAACAATCCCCAAAAATCCCTAACACAGTATGTTACAACAATTCAGGCTCTAGCTTTGCAGCCGGCTGTATGAGGAATCTCCTGCCTGGTTCTGCTCCCATCTCCTTGCAATGATTCAGCTTGTACTTGTCATCCAGCAATATTTGTAAACTTTGAGAGACAAGGAATGACTTACGAATTGTTGTTTGAAATTTTTAGCATGAAAAAACTGAATAGTTTATTGTACCGCAACTGTAGTGTAAACTTTTTCGCTTGGCATGCTTGACTTTTTCCGCTGCACGTTACGGTCTGTTGCAAACCACGTGATCGCCTGAGACAGAAACCACGCTAAACGCGGAGAGTATGTTTTGTCAGTAAGAAGTGCCTAATGGCCGTTGCGATCTGTGTTCGTTGAACAGTGTTGTAGCTGTGTTTAGTGGAGGAGTTACAATTGTGAAAAAATTTTGTAATCTTCAATTTTTGTAATCTTGACTTTTGATCTTAGCAACAGTGCGTAATTTTTTCTTTTTGTTTCATATGTCGACTTTTGCGCAGGACTGAAGATGTGTAACACACGAAACTAGTTTCCTTACGCAATAAATTGCG
>Ga0210059_1000262_pt1 | contig 59516 bp, 30 predicted proteins | sample Ectturendosymbi2_FD_188042 | JGI IMG/M metagenome (GOLD analysis project Ga0210059, IMG submission 188042) | Ecteinascidia turbinata endosymbiont from Florida, USA - Sample 2 (SPAdes) (version 2) | ecosystem: Host-associated > Tunicates > Ascidians > Unclassified | place: Key West, Florida... | reverse complement strand
CAGAGAACTATATTATTGATTAATTTCAGGATTGAACAGCTGTCTCAAGTGCGAAACTAAAACCAAAGCATCGGGCACGATATTCTAACAATAATCTCTACAAGCGTAGTTATATAAGCAGTCTGATATAACTCGTTCAACGTTTGAGACGAATCAACCGGGTGCTAATAAGCCGAACCTCGCTGAGAGAGCTACCCTTCTCGAGGCGATTCTAAATGACAACTCAATGGTATGCCACTTAGTGAACTTAAGGTATTGTGGTCAGGTAACAGAATTTGTCTGAACTTCTCCAAAATTATCCGAACCATTACTCCATGTCTACCTTGTTCTGAGTCTTCATTAATATTTTCAAAGTCTTTTCACTGTAGATCGTTTATTAAACTTTGTCTCTGGAGCCTCACATATCGTAAATTGTAGGTCTTTTTTAATAAAAACATCGTCAGAGGAATTTAACTCTGGAATCATCACGTTGAAAGAAATACAAATCTTTCTTTACTTGGTAATTCGTTTGGCCTTTAATATTTTATAAGAGCCTGCATGATAAGAGACAAAATCGTTTATCAGCATTTAACACTGGAGTCTTCAATGTAACAAAGCAAACTCTCCCAACCTTCCACTAGAATAGTACATTAACACACAAAAATATCCTCCGTAAGATATATGCGACAATGACAAGCAGTGGCAGACAAACTTACTTTTTGTACATGTAAGTGTTGGACTTAAACTGGATGCCGACAGGTGCTTGCTCACCCTAGTGCCTGCAGTTAGCTAACAGACAGAACATGATGTAGTGTACAAACACTTACGCAGTAACACACGACTCATATGATTCCATTGGATTCGACTCATATGCTTCCGTTGAATAGCTGACAGGATTCATCACGCCCATATCCAGCTTGGGACACCAAGAGGGGCGAAGATTTTTCTGAGAGGGCCCAAATTTTTTAAACTATTTCCAATAATTTAAAACTGTGTCCAACACATTTTTTCTAGTGGGTGAAAATTTTTCTAGGGCGCTTCGCCCCGCAGGTCCCCCTGAGTTACGGGCCTGGATTCATATGCATAATTGGATTCCTATGAGTTATAACAGAATTCCTAGAACACTAGAATACCTACATAAACTAGTCTGTGCACATATTAGGAATACACATTTCGTTGGAAAATGCTTTTAGAAACTCTAATTCAATTTTTTTAGGAACCCATTTATGAGCGAACCCCAAAAATGTTTCAGTGGGTGTTTTAGCGGCTTTGTCACAACGTAAATGTCTACCGGTATATAGATTCAGGCAGCGAAACCGAAAGTACTAGTTTTATGGGGAGAGAAGAAGCAATGAATCCAAGAAAGACGAAAGCAGTTGGAAATGTTGGAAGCACTCTTGATCTCCTGTCAATAAAAAGGAAGACGTAAAAGCAAAGTTTATCTTGTGTTTTTAAGATTTTTACAGTTCGTTTAGAAGTTGGCTATCAAAATTCTAAACACGCTGGCTCGAATTATATTGTACAACGTTGCTTTCAAACGTCATCCGCCTCGTTCAAATGAGTGGTTTCATATTGAGTGTGATTAGGTTATGGCCAGGGTTGCAGTGGGGCGGGAAAGGCGTTCCCACACCTTTTTAACGTTTTGCTTTAAAACGGGTTTGAAGCTGTTTTTAAATGGCTATTTTTTTGTGATGCGTTCCCACACCTTTTTTATTAGCTCTACTTCCTTGGTTATGGGTAAACATCTTTTCAAATGAAGAGCACAATGCGCTTTGTCATCTTAAATTTTACAAGTCGTTAGTGCTTGTAATTTTTCCCCAGTGTTTAATTAATTATACCTTCTGCTGATTCAGCTTCAATGGATAGGTACCTTAGCTTGCACAGCAAGTCAACAGAGCCATATGTTGCAGATCAAAGACGAGCGGAATCATATTTTCAGACTTCGCTCCTGCTCCGACATCGAAATGTTTGAAAAGGTCAACTCTGACTCCTGTTTCTAATCCGAAATATTCCAGCAACTAATAACACACACTAATCTTTATGTATAACGTGTTCTGAAAACAGACATACATTTTGTGCCGTAAATCCAAATCAGCCCACCTTATGTTTCAATGTTTTGTGCTACTAATCAGCTTGTTGCTGAGAACATTTTATGCGATATCTGAAAAAGCTTATGACATCCATTTGTTGTTTTTACAGTAGATGCCACACATATCTCATTTTAGAATGTGCATGTCGCCACGAAAATAAGAACTGGTGCTTCCCACATGATCCCTTTTTGATTTGCTTAATAGCAGGGATGTAGTGCTAAAAAAGGGGTGTGGAAACGCCGTTCCCACACCAGTGAAAAGGAAGACTACACCAAATAGTTCGAATAAAGTGAGCATTCGCCTAAAAGAATTTTCACGCTGGATTTACCTGTTTCATTGTAGACTTTTGACTAGCAGTGCGAATTTGCGTGTCGTTAGCACATCTGTAAGATCGCAGACATGTTCTAATGTAATCGTTTGGATCCCACAACTTCAAGTAACGTTACTAGTGCAAAAAGGTGTGGGAACGCGTTCCCACACCAAATACAATTGTGGGAACGCCGTTCCCACGCGTTCCCACCCCACTACACCACTGCCTAATAGATAGTACAGTAGGTGTTACTTTCCAAATGCTCGTTTTCTGTAAGTCTTGTTTATCTCTCTTGAAATCTTATTTCGCTCAACCAATTTCTCGCAAACCACGGTTTGATTCTTATTTGTTTTATCCTTCGAACAAAACTAACATAGGACCGGTTATGCCTGTTCTGGCTTTTTCCTATTCTGAAACAACTGGGTTCTGATATAGTTTGCTTTCATAGTCCGAGGCAGTAAAGCAAAAAGAAAGTGTCAGTGGTAAAATGTGATTAACACAGGATTTTCATAAATTAAAGACATGATTTTCATTTAGTCTAACCCACAAAAAATGACAAAAGAAGAAGGGTAAAATACAGGCCCGTAACCAGGGGGGGCGCAGGGGGGCTTCGCTCCCCCTGAAAAAATTTTCGCCCCCTTGGAAAAATGTGTTGGACATAGTTTGAAACTATCGGACACAGTTCAAAAAATTTTGGCCCCTCTCAGAAAAATTGTTGCCCCTCCTGGTGTCACAAGCTGGTTATGGGCCTGGTAAAATATACACATGAGCAAGCCAATAAGGCCTATTGCCACAGTCAGCTTAAACGTTCACTGTATTGTAGTGAAGGCCAGGGAGTACAATCAACACTTCTCTCTCTCGTGTCGCGATCTAACAACATAGAACTACGCTAATGTTGTTTTGGAAAATTCGTATCAATCAATTCCATTCTGTTTCACCACAACAAATATCACTACAGAATATTTAGATGAAGTCTCTCTCAAAATTTTTGTTGGCTCCGAGAAAACCTTAGAGTTGACTCCGGGCCCTGCTCCTGCTCCGGACAAAATTTAAATTTTGACTCTGGCTCCAGTTTCGACATAATGGGAGTCCACCCCGGCACTCTTGCTCCGTGATCATCTCTGCTGCAAATGATTTGTTACCACTAGGGTGCAGTAGAGAGTAAGTTTGAACAACGCTGCTGATACGTCATGTAAAATTGCTATTTTGATAACTTTACCGCCACGAACTACTTCTTTGGACAAATGTTCATACACAGCACATGGCCAGTGAAATGAATTAACATGCTAGCTATTGGAAGCATGGAAGGAAGGTCATTTCAAACGGTTCAAAGAGAGATGCCAGTTAGATTTTTTGCAGTTTGGATCTGCGTTGTTTAAATGTTTGTTTTATTATTTACTGAGAAAAACTGTTTTCGTTCTTCCTTACCAGCACTTGGCCGCTCTGAGCGAAATTTTCTATAGTTGCTGGTTTTGAGAATAATGGCTTGAATGCTGAGTCCACCTAATAACGCGATGGCGCTTGTATTACGACATGCACAGTTCTTGTTTCATCATCGATACAGTAGAATTGCAGCTACAAGCTATATTTCAAATAAAAAACGTGTAATCTGTAATGGCACTGCACGAAGTTTTAACAGTCAGGAAAATTAGAAATGCAAACAAGTAAAAACAAAAATGTAACTTGCGATGTTGAAATAATGAATTCCTTTTGATTGGATCCGTGAAACGTTTACAGCAGGAGCTCTTGAAGTTTGCCTCAGCAACCTCAGGGGGTATGGAGATTAGATATTGAGGGCATTCAACAGTGTTGGGAAATAAAGTACAAATCCGGACTCTTTTTAGATATTGGGGGTATTCAACAGAGTTGGGAAGTAAAGTACAAATCCGGACTCAGGTCCTCATTCTGAAAACTTGGACTTGTTTCTACTGACCTTGACTTGATACCGGGTTGACTTTGTAGCGACCCTCGATTTGGACCCGAGTTTGACTTTTGTGTTATTTCTTACAAGTTTTTGTTGTTAAACTTTGTTGAAAAAGGTTATCCAGATTGACGAAAGTCTTAGGTGTGATGAAGCGTTAAAACTTTAAGGAACGCTGGCTCAGGCCCATAGCCAGGTTTTAAGGTTTGGAGGGGCAAAACACATTTTTACGAGGGAAAGACGTTTGTCTCTATTATGTTTAAAATAATTTTTTCTTGGCACAACAAAATTTGGGGTGCAACAAAAATGTGGGGAGGCACTGCCACCAAACGCCTCCCGTGGCTACGGGCCTGCACTGGCTTACGGCTTTCTAAAATACAGGCTGCCGTCAGTAGGGACCGGTGGTTCTTGAACCCCATTTCCAGTTACTGTCCCCGAACGGGCATGCTTGTCTTGTCAGTCTTTGAAGTACTATGTCTCCTCCTGTATTTCTGTTGTTTTACCAAAAAGGATAATCTGCCCCCGTTTATAAAGAATTGTTTTTTATATGTGGAGGGGAAGTTGTTCACAACGCTTTCCACCAAATTTTTGAGCCATTGTCTGAACTTTTTTTGGGAAAGGTTGTGACAGTGACATGTCGTCCATAAACGTAGGATTTGGGGATGCAGGGAAGAACTGTAGCCATCCCAACTATTTTGCTTTCAAGCAAAAATCGTTCATATATAAAATAAATTTTGTATCAAAAATGTAATCTTTGTTAAAAAAATCTTTGTTGTCAATTTAACTCTCTGTTATGGTATCAGTGGGTTAAAATTGCATTGGATGTGCATTTTTATATTGTTTAGGAGAATTAAACTGCAAATTTGTTGAAATTCTACTTGCTGGGCGTGAATATACATGGCCCATGCCGTCGCTTTCGCGGCGATCAGAACGACGAAGACACGAGAACATTTTGCGGAAAGTTCTTATACAACGCTTTTGCAAGTACAGACAATGCACAACACAAGAATTGTCCTTCCAGTGGCATCGACGATCGCCCGGGCAGAGATTTGTTTAGGGTGTTGAAGAGATCGCCCATTTCTCAACCACACACACTTGGTCTTCGACGAGGTTATTCCGATGGGAAGGCAGTAGTAGGCAAAACGACCGGACTCCGAATATATTTTTCGGAAAAAAGGTTGTATCCCCCTTGATTTGTTGGCCTTCTTTGTCTATGATGTCGCCCCACCTAACGATTACACGTAGAAAGCATTGCTCTTTAGTGCTTTCGTTTCAATCATAGGTAGCGGGACCAGGGGCCGCATAGGCCTAGGCCCGCCACTTTTAAATTTTGAATTTTGCCTAGCAGGTTTAATTAACACAATTGGTATTGGATCCATTGTTGAAGTAAAGTGTTTAATGAAAAAGATTGTAGAATTTTGGCAGTATTTTGTCAATATTATTTGTAATTTGGCAGGATTTCGTAATTGTTTGGCAGAATTCACCGTGCACAGTCTGTCACCCTGCAATGGCTTGCTTACCGCATTGGCGTTGTTGAACAGTGTGGCCAGATGGTGTAATGCAACAATTTTTTTTGCAAAAATGCTGTAATTTTACATGCTTATTATGTGCATGGGCCTCGGAAGGAATTTTTCAGGAGGGCCACTATTAGATTTTTCCAAACGTTTTTCTACGGGGGGCCAAAAGTGGTGAAATTTGTTTTTTATCGAAACTAAAAAAACACCTTTTTTTCTAAAATTTTCAAATTCCCGCCCCCCTTCCGACACCCATGTTTGTGTGTAGCGTAGGAGAAAAGTTCCTGCCACACCACTGTAGAGACAGCGGTATAGACTGGGAACCATTTCTAGCAGTTGAAGGAGATGGAAGTATTTGCAGGCGACGATGGTGGTCGCTCAAGGAGTCTAGTGTTGGTAATAATGCTTGTTCACACTGAGACTGAATTTCACATCTTCATTTCTTGTCGACTCGGATGATTTCAAACAGAATACAAACAGAGCATGCAAGTAGAAAGCTTGAGAGGTCTCGAAAATGAAAATGGTGATATTGGCTCTCACGCTTATTCAACATCTCTCTACGTCGTACATCATTACCGCGCGAGTCGAAGTTCGAAATTCGTGTGTCATAACGGGCGCATCGAGCCACCCCACACGAGGTGCGTTCGATTAAGTGTGATTTGGCTGCCATTCCAGACATTAATCAAAGTCCGCTACGCCATTAAAAGTTGGTCTAATTGCAATCGTTGTAACATTATTCTAAATGGTGAAATTTTGCTGAATCTTATACGCAAAATGAAATATTTGACAGATCAATTTCAATTGTGTTTTTTGCCAACACTAAATAGCTATATTTTATTTCTGCATTGGCAACAACGTGCTAGTTGCTCCATACAATTTGTCTTGCCTTTGCATTCCAGTATCTAATGCAGTTGCAGAATGGCTATTCAGTCATGTTACTTCTGTGTTCAAGATGTGGAAAAGTTGTGAATTCAAATGTGTTTAAGACAGGAATCAATGCGGTGCGATTTTAGCCTGTTTCAACCCTTTAATTCCCCGCATCGCCAACATTTTGGCGCAGGGTTTGCAACGCTATGACTCGCCAGCCGATTGAGCTAGAAAGCTGTTCAAACCATCTATGGATTCAGCAAGTCTTCTAGTTGAGATTGAAAAAAAATTTTTTTCGTTTTGGGTTTGAGGTTCTCTGAGGGTGGACGTCACAAGTGGGGGTGTCATTATTGTTCTTTTGGCCTACTTTACGTGGCCCTGGACGCTATTCCAATGACCTAGTAGTTTAGCTCAAGTTTTTCTTCGAAACTAGGCTATCATCCGAGTCTTTAGAGTCCTTGATTGGCTTTCTGGCATGTCTGGATTGAAAATTATACCACAAAAAACAAAAAGTGGTCAAAATTTTTACCCCTAGAAAAAGAAACCAGGGGTTGAATAACACCCAGTTTGTATAGGGCAATAACTCGCCATCAGAATAGGCTAAAGAGCTTTTCAAGCCCTCTAAAGACTCGTGAAGACTAGCAGTTTAGACTGGAAAAAAATTTCTGCTTGAGATCTCTGGTTTTTTGTTGATGTTAAAATATTGAGAGGATGTTTATGCATATTTGTTTACATTTGGATGATGACGTCATATCCTGGTAGTCGAACAATCCATCAGATTTTGTGACTCAATGTTTTTTTGGATTCTAGGCTAGAATACGAGTCTTTGGGGGATTTGATGGACTTTCTAGCAGTTCTGGTTCAAAAGTTATGGCAAAATCAGCAGAAATTAATTAGGGAATCCCCACCAATTCCCTAGGGAATCCTTAGAGGATTAGGGGTCTTTCGGCCATAACTTGGGGACCAGAAACGCTAGGAAGTCAATCTGGGCCTCTACAGCTTCATATTGCAGCCTAAAATACAACCAAACTTTGAGCCACAATTCTGGCCCTTTGTCCGGGCGATGACGTCATAATAGAACAACCAAAAAATAGCCGAACCTACCCTTTTTCTGACGCTACCCACCGAAAACCCCGCACTCAAATCTCAAAAGTTTTTTTTTTTCAGTGCAAACTACAAGACTTCACGAGTCTTTCGAAGTCTCGAATAGCTCTCTAGCATGTTCTCGTGGCGAGTTATCACGAGCTGCACTGGCGGCCAGTGAGAGATTCATGCAGTTTTTTTATTTTTGTGCACAACGGGGTTTTTGGGCCATAACTTTGGTTCCAGACATGCTAGAAAGTCAATCAAGGGCTCTATAGACGCGGAAGATCGTCTAATTGCCAAACAAAAGTTTGAGTCATAAAAATGGCCCATTGGATCGGCGCCCAGGCGGGGTCAAAGTTGGTCAAAAATTTTTAAAAATGCTTTTTTTATGACGTCACCAAGAGAAAAACCCCACCCGAACCAAATACTTTTTTTTAATCGAAACTAAAAAACTTACTGAATCCGTGGATGGTTTGAACAGCTCTGTAGCTATAGTAGCTGGCGAGTGATAGCGTTTAAAGCGTTTTAAACCAGCGCCAAAATTTTGGCGATCGCGGGACTTCCAGGGTTAAGCTGTGTTCTTGGTGTTTTTGATAGCCCAGTGGTGACTCCGGTATACGGGCTCCTTGGGCTTAACTCGAGTCTTCGATTACGATTTATATCGGAGAACGCAAGCTTGCTTGCTTTGTAACTTCACCAATTTGTTAACTCGGGCTCTTTTCTTTGGACCTTATCACTGTTCATATACTTTCGTTCCATGTCTGGCCTTTCGCGTTCATGTTGCCGGTGAGGATAAACATAGAATAAAACAACTTCATTCGTGGAAGGCGTTCTTTCGACTTTGCTCGCGCTTTTCTCGGGCTCTTCCATTAGAGCCCGAAATGCCCTACGCAATTAAGTATTTTTGAAACAGAATTCATATCCGACTGAATGTTTTTTGAAGCAATGGATTTGTATAGAACAGGAGTTCTCAACCTTTTCAAGCATGTGGCCAAATTATTAAACAGAGGGTCCGTGGCCCACCAACTGTACAACTTCTCCAACGCCACAACTGATGTCGCCCATGTACAAAGCAGAAATAAAAACAACTGAAACCATTTTATGACGCAACGTGCGCTACGATCAATGCGATGGAGAAGGCTAAGCCTGTTAGCTCAGAAGCAACCTACGTTGAGAAACCCTGGATTAAAGATTCGTTTTGCAAAACGTATTCAATTTCAATAATACAAGGCCGTGGCCCGCCAGTGGGCCATGGTCCACACGTTGAGAAACCATGGTACAGAACATTGGATTTGAAGTCCAATCCAGTGGGGAGTTCCCATTTCGAGAATAATTTCAAAATAACGATAAATTGTCCAGCAACTCGGGCTAATATGAATGACTGAGCCTACGTAGTAAGCAGAGGTCTATCAGGCATTATCATTGCTCTGTGACGTACATTACTCAACAGTGGAGAAATTGCCATAAGAACATCTTATTTATTGTTACGTAACTAATGTCACAGAGCAACGGTAATGTCAGCTGGAATGAAAGCAAGTGGAAATTTCTGTGACGTAGGCGTCGAACAGTTTTATTCAGTCAAAACAAACTGTATGATGAGTCCTAGTGACGCTGTTGACCTGGGTCACCCCTGTAACAGCCAATTTGAATTTCTGGTGGTTCACCGATACGTTTTCATAGTGGTTCATTTGTCTAAAACAGTGTAATTTCAACCTTCATATGGTGTATAGGTAATGACGTCATATTTCATTGTCTGTGACGTCACAATTGCCAATTCAAACCACAAAAGTTTTCTATAGTTGTCTTGACGTGTGCTTATGCCCCCCACTTTGGAAAAGGTTCCGCCACCCATGGTTTCAACTACGACCTATACATCTAACTCAGAAGCTTGAACCTGTGAATTTAGCGATAAGCGCATAATTTCAAATTCATTTCATCCAGCAATTTCACACATATGCCGTGGGCCTACTATTTATGTGCTATTTTATTTCAGTACACTCGTAGTTGATGGGCAAATTTCAGTGTTCAAATATCTTAAACCGATGGTTACTGCACAAGTCTGACTGATCTTTCCGCCAAAATGACAGCACGCAACTGCATCTCAAAATGAAATGGTTTCCACCTTCTAGAAGAGGATTGAACAACCAAACTTTTTCCAGTGGTTGTTTATAAACAGTAATATTAGAGACTGGTATTCACTCGAAAACCTGTAAAATGACATGTTTAATTCTCTGGACTATGCCTTCCCCTGTACTGTAGTTTGACAAATGAAGTGCACAACAGCACAGACGATAGTGGAAACAAGTTTGAGTTTGAGGATGTATTTAGGAACGGCATACAGGGATCGGGTCAACATACCTAGTTGCACATTGAATGCGCCATTGCTTTTTGACGTTTCTAGAGCTCCTTTGTTGCCATTAGCGCGGACACTACTTCCTGTCAGCCTCACGTCATTTCCGCCTACAAGCCTCTCGCAGGAGTTTGCTTGTAGCCTATCACGAATGAAGTAAATAATACGGTTTGCTTCCAGCATTGCTAGCGGCATTCGAGGTATTAAAAATGTGTTTTTGTGACTGCAGTAATCTGTTTATGTTGAAACTTGCTTGCAATATACTTGGCAAAGAATATGAAGGAGAGGTATAGCTATTTTTGTCGGAAAAAGAGTTGTTGGAAATTTCAGCTACTTTATGCTAAGGAGAAATGAGAAAGGTCTGACGCTGGATAGTTTGCCAGGCGCGGAGACTAAGTTTCGTTATGGTGATTGGTGGCTTAAACTTAAGATTTGCGCACATTTTTACTGATCTTTGGAATTATCAGTGTTTCAACGACGAGAGCAAATTAGTGGCTATGGCACAGTGGGCTGTTAAGGGGAGTTTTAGAATAACTGGAAAAGCCCTCTGCAACCTCATGAATAAACGCCATACTGTGTATTTATCTTATCGTGGATCCACTTCAAAACTGTTTAATAATAATAATTATTGATTAGTGCAGGCTCGTGGTCCATATCACAAGCACAATGAACAGTAAAAGAGCACAAAAAGTTATAACGCATTACAGACGCAACCAACACTGACAGGTGCAAAAACACTTTAACAGCGCCCCGACAGTAGCGGTAGTCATTCACCCATCAATGTTTTATGTCTTAAGTGTAACCGTCATCATAGAAATGGGAACAGATGTTTTTTGACACAATGAGACAAGACCAGTGTAAGCAACAGAAAGCAAAGAAACACACAATGTTCAGTTAATGAAAATCTTGGAATAAGGATGCAGGAAGTTTTCTCAAAGTCTTTTCTTTAAACGAACGAATTAAACGTCCATTAGATACTGTGAATTTGCGGTCGCAACCTTCTGTACAACTACAAGATTTTTCCGTAACTTCCGTAAGAGTGCACCATTTGAATAAGAAAGGTTAACTACAAAATGCAATCACAAAAGTACGGCTGAGCCGAAATGTCAAAAGTAGCAAGAAAACTCAAATTTAAATAGAAAAACAACTTTTTTCACTCCGGTCGTAAAATGGGTTGGGTTTTAATAAATGTGTGTAAGATAAAATTCAACGCATAAATACTTAAAACTTGATTTTGGTGCTAACAGGCTGTGCTTATGAAGAAACCAATATAAAATAATTCGATAGTTTTCTTTTATCCAACAACTTTCTGAAATATGTTTCGTTATCGAAGAACTGTATAGAATGCAGTAAAACGCTGGCACGTTCCAAAACGCAATATAACCTACAATATAACTCTTACAAATTTGTAAATCCTGTTCAAAACAGCGGTGGCAGTCCTAGTGAATGTGTAAAGATGTGCCGTTATGGAAGTCTTCATTTTAATTTGCTCGTTTCATGGGCTCACACTCTTTACACGACTCCATGATTTTCTACCAAGCTCATAAAATTCATGACATAATTTTAAGATAGTTACTGTATGAGTTGCGCATAGTTACTGTATGAACAGATCTACTTTCATGCATCATGCTTTGAAATGGTTTAACCTGGTTATTCACATTGGTCTCTCTCGATTTAGAGTTGGTAATGCTCGGTTTTCAATGTGGTTAGTACAGTGATGAAAATTAATTTGAGACTTTCTGTCGATGTTTTATGTAATTTATAAAGCTTTATGCTCGCAATTGTTTAACACAGTCATTTTGCTTAAAGTTGTGAATGGGAAAACAGACTGTTTTGATTTTAAAATGAGCAACAAGCAAACAAGGCCAACTATCAAAATCATGAACAAAAGAGGGAAGGCTATGCAACAACACGTCTTTCAGCTGTCTGGTAGAGTCCGCTGCCTGACCGTTACTGCAAATCGCCACAATTGAGCGTTGCCAGCGGAAATCGAAATTGCTTTAAGTCTCGTGCTTATAACGATTGAAAGGGCTCGCTCTGTAAATCGGCACGTTTCAAACTAGTTTTCGTCAACCGTGAGGGCAAATGAAGGTTTCGCGCTGTGAGAGCGAGCATTTGCTTGGGGCGGCCAAACCATATTGTTAAAACATTGTTATCAAAGGCTCACTTATTGAGTGTTCCTGCTTTTGAAAAATCAGATACTGTGCCTGCCACACGTAAACGATTTAGTTGTGGAAATCAATTAGTAATAAGCTTAGGCCAGGCTTCTCACTATGTTACTGTATTTCGGGCCAAGAAAATTTGCTCAGTGAAGAAGAAATTGCAAACTGTGATAGGGATTTATTTTATGGGCTATTGGTAGCATTGAGATGAAGATTTGTTCGAGGGTATCACCGCCTGCTGCAGCCTGAATATGTTGCGACACATCACCGGGGCTGTTTGTGATGATTATGAACGTTGCTATATTTACAGTTAATCAGGAATGTGGTTTTGAGATACTACAAAGGCATACAGCTAAATTGTTGCTGGGCAGAGCAACTTGGGAATCATGCTTTTATTTTTGAGGTGCATTGATATAAAAATCTGTTCAAGACGGTTTGTATCTATAAACATTTAAGGCTTTTTTTATTCTCTGCATCTCTTTGCAAGGCATGTCGTTGAAATGTCCCTGCATGACCTCCTCTGCACCCTAGAGACCAAGTGTTCAGTTATGGTAATGGTAATGGTTTATTGTTTCATGTGACTCAACAAATAAGCAGAAGCAATACGAAAAGCAATCACACACCAGGTAAACCAACCGTCAGTGAACATTAGAGCAAATGAAAATACAAGGGCATAATAGCTGATCAGTGTGAACAAAGAGTGGTACTGCGTCATATAGGATTGGTGAAAGACAATGGCGGTCATCTAGTCAACCAAACCTGTTTATCACTTTTTGAAAAGTGTTGAAGCAATAGTTGGAGATCAAATAAGCACAGTTAGGAAAACAAAAAACAAACACAAGCACGGTGAAGAAAATGTACAGATGAAAGCGCATGCCTGTGTACACAGATGAGTGGATCGAAATTGATTGAAGCAATTTGGTGTGGTCAAGAATATGTTTAAATAAAATATAAAATTAAAAAAGCAAAAAAAGTAACCAAAGCTAATTAATGAGGTACAAAAAAAACAAAACAAAGCAGAAAAAAACTCTGGAGTGTACTTTCATGCCAAAAAGAATGGGATGTGCATAAAAATAACAGAATTACAAAATACTAGAACTCCCAGTATTTTGTTCTGGATTAGTGAAATGTTGCTAAAGTTCAAAATTATGTATCTTTTTCATGTAGGAGGTGTTTCTTAAGTTTCCATTACAAGATAAAAGTGGTTGAAGACTTAATATCGTCTGGTATTGAAGACCACACTTTTGGGCAACAAACGTAAGGGAAAATTTTCCTGAGGAAGAGTTAACTCCAGGTAGAAACAGGCTAATCGTGCCACAAACGCACTTCACGTTTCCGAATTGGGATGAAGCAACTCCTCTACCCCAGTTTATGATGAGAAAAGGATAGGTTGTTTTTGTTCTTGAAAGCTGTACTGTGTAGCAGGACAACTGCTGCAAATCTGTTTGAGCTTCATGTCAGATTCAAACTACACATGTGAGGTTGCTCTGACGTGGGAGCAGCTTGTTTCAACCTTATAGTGAATGGAAAAACAAGTTTTTGAAAAAGGCATTGTTGTATGTAAAAAACGGCGACTTGAAATTTTCACGACTTGAAATCAGGGTTGCCAGATAAACATTTCAATAAATGCCCAAACAGTGCTGAAAAGAGGCCAGAAAAAGGCAAAACCGATTGTTTAATTAGGCCAGCAAACAGCCAAATTTTGCTAGTATTGCTATTCCTTTGCCACAAAGAAACATTTAAATTACCAGAATATCATTAGAAATTTCTTCGAAATTGAGAATAAGTCTTGCTTGGCCTTTTACTGGAGCTCTTTCCTGATGCTTCTCTGAGTTTTCATGGTTTGTGAGATTGCACACTTTGTGTACAGTGGTGCCACAGGTGGCACACTGATCCATCGGCAGCTTTCTAGGCCCATGCGAAAGCCATCTCCCATTCACTCCTGTACTTACGACCAGAAATACGAGACTTTCACTTCCTCAAGGTTATTGTCGCATTTCTATCGCGGAGACACAGACCTGTCTGCAAGCATTGATATGGTATGGTTTATTGTTTCATTTTGGTAATAACTGCTATATTAGACCCACCCCCCGCTTTCTGATGTTGGTAAAAGTTGAGCCTGCATAGTGCTTACAACACACCACACAGTGCACGCATATTCAGTGATTACGCAAAAAAACTGTTTCGAACCTAGCATTTCTCAACTTTTACCAACATCAGAAAGCGGGGGTGGGTCTGATATAGCATTTATTACAAAAATTTTGCAGATGTGTTGCCGAAAAAATGAAATAGTAATATTTTTCTTCAGAGGAAACTTTTTCTGCGTCAAAAGGCCAAAACATCCAAGAGGCCAAACCAGTTAAGGCCAACCAACTTGAAATGAGGCCATATTTCCTAAATTTGGCCTAAAAAAAGCCAACCTGGCAACCCTGCTTGAAATTTGAAACTTTCTACAACTATCATCGTGTGTGTCAAAGGAAGGCACAAACGTGATAGGAAAAACACCTTGGGTCTAAACTGGTTATTGGTACGCAGTATGAAGTTGGGCAATTGTAAGGCAATTAACAAACAAATTGTTGATCGGACAAGAACTACAAAAGATTGTGCAGCAATGTTATATCCTTTAACTTGCAAGTCTCCGTTACGTTACGGTGAATAAAGGTTGCCCTTAAACACACCCCCGGAATGACACTCCCAAGAAGAGCCTGGGTCCGGCTCAACCGCCTCCGCACCGGTGTCGGACGTTTCCGCTCCTGCCTGTACAAATGGGGTATGGCCTCCTCTGCGGCCTGTGAGTGTGGCTCAGAACAAACCGTCGACCATGTCGTTTCCACTGTCCAATTCATCGACCTCCCACGGATTACACGGCCTGACGGTTCTGGACGATGAGACAACCGAATGCCTGCTCAACACCTGCCCCGATATTTAGGCGAGCTAGCAGTGGATAAAAGAAAAACTCGCTGAAACGAAAGAAGCAGAAGTAAAACGTTTTCCTTGTTTGAACGTTTGTTACGACTTAATATGTATCTATTATAATTTGGTGCTGTAAGCTTGTAAACGAAATGAAAAATGAAGCAAGATCTGTGCTTTAAAACAGAACGCAAGCGATATGCTGGCGAAAACTGTTCCTAAAGTAAGATAAGAATATTTGCTGGCGTTTTGCACAATTTCGAAACAAGAAAAGAGAAATCACGTTGTTGAGGTCACCTCCATCCCTATGGCCGAATCAGGCCTGCGATAGACCGGTGCTTTGCAAAGTTCACAAAATGCAGTGGGGATCGTATAAGTCCCACAGTGGGCAGAAGAAAGTCTCATTTCGATAGCTCACCATCAGAACTTGTTATTCAGAAATATAAACTTATTTTCCGTAATACCACTTTTCCTGATCGATCAGAAAGGAGAAATGAGGTCAAAGGCCAATTTTTATTTCTTTCTCTTACATAAAACGCCTGTCGCATTGCTGGCAAAACGCCTAGTAACAGCGTAAAAAATGTAAGCGCAGAAAAGCTTAAAAAGCGAAATCAGTGGATTTTGTAAAGCGCATTTCAAGTTTAAACGAAAGGGTAAGTTTGAAACTAAGACCCTTCTCAGCTACTGCAAACAACTCTTGTTCCTGCCGATGTCTACAGTATTAGGGATTTTCCCTATGTGCAGTTTTACAATTCTTCTGTTCACAACACCTCAGTGTTCGTTGCCGATGCTGTTTAGTTAGTGAAGCATTACAAAAAGTATGACAAAAACACGTAGCTGACCCTGAACTAATCCGTTTGTGCAGATTACTCAGGATAGGAGAAAAGATCCCAACTTCTAATTAAAACTACTTGTCAAAGTTCATTACAATGAAAAAACGTTTCGAACAAATACTACTAGATGTTCTTCATAACCATTTGGAAAGAGACTTATTAAACTACTCAAACTTCAATTGGGGAATGAAGAATGCAACCTGTTATTTGCAGAATTGCAGTGCACCTAAAAATTATTTGGTGAAACCCTACAATGCACCTACCACAACGGACGATTGCAGTGCATGGGTAAAATGCCACGGGGCACTAAACGTTCTGAAGCATAATTGACTTTCATAAAACATGCGTTGTATCGTAACCGCAATTACCTGGCCTGAAATTCACGATTAAAAAAACTTTCCCAGCGTTAGATTTGCTCTGGGACCACACCCGCAGCCAGGTTTTATTGTGTGTGTGGGGGCAAAATACATTTTTAGGGGGGCAGAATTTTTGTTTTTATTTTATGTTTGAAACAAATTTCTCTGGGCACAACAAAGTTTGAGCGGACACAAAAAAATGTGAGCGGGGGCGCTGCCCCCGAGTTCCTCCCCGTGGCTGCTGGCCTGCCTGGGACATAAACCGAACGTGAAAGGACCGCCGTGAACAGGGAAGCATTGCAAATCTCGCAATTGGTGGCGTAAATGCCACTCGATCTGTGTTGGTCACGAGGGAATGATGTCATTGTAGTGATCGACCTCGTTCTGAACACTCGCTGCTCGCAAAGCGTGGCGTTATGTTGTTGCAACGTGACGTTGCAATAGGTAATTGTCAAAGAATACAACGATGAATAGCCTAGGAAGACATCCAGCTTGTGTGATCAGTTTGGTCTATACGCGTTTTCTGAAACAGCATAGTTGGCTAAATGTAGAAGTAAAGACTTATAATATCCAACTAAATCATTCTATACCGTGTCGCCTGCTTAGTTATCTTGTTTGATTTTAGCTCAATCTGTGCGTTTGCATTAAAGAGAAAAGAACGTAAACGAAGAAGTTTGGTTAAACGAAGGTGGTGTGAAGGTTTCAAGTTTGAAATAAACGATGAGAGGTTTATTTTTTGGATTAAATACGTTTAACTTCAAATCGGGAAGAAAAAGTAGATTGTGAAGACAAAGTTTTTTGGATCCAAAATTATTTCAGAACGTTGCATTACCGGGAAGTATGAAATATTGCAAAACTTGGTGAAAATATTTGTCTTGTATTCGTCCTAACTAAGGTGTCGTCAAGCGAGAAGATCAGTAGTTGCTGAAAACAGTAGAAGGATAAGGAATAGAAGTTTTCGCTGATACAACCCCTGGTGAAGTGTACACTATGCACCAGTTGTCATCAGGTGTGCATGATTTAGTAGCTACAAAATTTTGTCAGCTTCGACCTCAATAAAAGTCGCAGTTGGTAGAGTATTACTTTCCTATAATTGTATCATAACTTTTCAAGTAAGGAGGAGGCAATTACCGTCTACAAACCTATAGTCATTTTATTTTAGAAGCAGAAAAATTATAAACGTTTTCAACGACAGCTTCCACACTTTTTGACAGTGATCAGTTGCTCGTAGATTTTAGTCTCTATAATGCTGTAAGCTGGGCAGGAAACCTGTGAATGGAGCGAGTGGTATAAGGGCAGATACGCATGATGAATTGTGAAAACCTGTGATTGCAAGGCCTGACGGGTGAACTTCAAAGTTGCGTGAGATTCATCGCACTTTTTCACCAGCATTGAAACATACACGCACAAAACAAAAACTTACGCCAAATACGTTTCTAGCAAAAGTATTGAATATTTTGAGCTGCAAGAGCACTGATGTCTAGCTGATAGCTGAGGCAATCTTATTCAAGCTTTAAGTGTTGACATGGGGAAACATCACGCATGAGTGCACAAGCGCTTATCGCTGTACGCTCTGACGAATCAACAAGGTAGGCTACGTTGGTCATCTACCGCTCGGTGAGTAACACAGGAACTGCTTAAAATAGATCAAAACGCCTTAGACTTGTTGCAGCATCTGTGAGGTTGTGTATGGACAGTAACCAGGTTGTATCGAATCGTAACGGTTTGATTTGCTGAAGCATTTCCCCTGTTGTTTGTTGCTGAGTTTTACAGCTTATAGTTGACGTTATGTGAAATATGGTGCAATGCCTGACGTTCACAAACAAAATATACTCTATACCGAGAGTTTGATTGCTTTTTTATACCGTAGCCTGTTAAGATGGAAACATTTAGCTGATTACTCTTTCCTAGGTGTTAGCAAACAGTTAATGATGTAGAAAGCAAAGGGAGATGCAAAGTCATTTGTGTTTCAGACCTTAGGCACGCAAACGTAATGTCAATTTCGACTTAGTACAAGCCAAAGGTATGATGCTTTATTGTGTAACGTCTTCATACCCACACACAACGGTGGAAAAATTAAGTACACGTGAAACTAACCAGTAACACACAGATACATGAAAGAATAAGAGCATATACAGGCCCGTCGGCAGGATATAGCAGAAGGGGGTCCAAAAACCAGAAGGGGGGGCCACATTTTTAAAATACAGTATTGGATGTATGCAGCAACCGGTGGGCCAAACGTGAAATGGGGCGGCACCGACTTCAAATGGGGGGGCCGGGCACCACTGGCCTTCCCGCTGGCGACGGCACTGAGCATATATACAGCACAGTGTTTGCGGCAGTAATGAAAAAGGATCAGCATAGATGGCGCTAATGCGGTTACTTTGAAGGAACACAAACTTAGATACGTGGTGCTAGCAAAGTGCACACGCATGGGTGGCGCCAACACTGTTGATATGACGTTCAGCATCGCTGCATAGTGCTGTGATAAGTTCCAAGCATACGCGTAGCCAGGGGTCCCAGGGGGCCATGCCCCCCAATTTTTAGAACATTTAGTCATTTTGTGCTTTGAGAGGCGGTATCCCAAACAAAATAGCGTTATTCGCCTAACATCAAATATTTTGCTCTCCCCAATTTTTGACCCCCAAATTTTTGGGCTGGCTATGCTGCTGGTTCCAAATAGGCCGATTCATAAAATATGTGGAGAGTGGGAGTCTTCGAAAAACCGGTGTCATTTGGGCTGCAGTTCTCCACAGAGCGAAGCTACTTACAGAATGGTGTAAAGGGAAGAGTTGAATAATAGAAGTAAGTATACACGTCTGTTGCTCTGTGTAAGCAACGCGTTTATACGATTAATGGAAGCAAAACGCGATGCAGGCAAATTAAAAATTTTTAAGTCACCAGAAGAATTGGTTTAACTTTGCCACCTACAATTTTGCAGTTTTTGCGTAATATTGTAAATTTTCGTGATAACAAAAGATTGAAATGCGTCACGACCAGTATGGATTAGTGTAGGGATGCAAGTGTGTCACAAATTTTGAACAGGGTGAGAATGAGGCGTGCAATCGTTCGTTCTGGAAATGGATTTTCAGTCGATGTGGTGGCCAGGGGCGTAACGAGGGGGGCAAGGGTGGCCCAATTCCCCGGGCGCCAATTCACTATGGGGGCGTTGAATCACTGCAGGGGCTCTCCGAATTACTGCTGGAGGCGCCGAAAAGTCCCAACAATGTCACAAGTACTTTCTTCAATACAGTAAATTTGCCTTCGAAAGAACTCAGATTTGACCATAGGGACGCCAAACTTCGACCTTGGAGGCGCCGGTTCGACCAGGGGGGCGCCGAATTTGTTTTTTGTCCTGGGCGCCATCTAACCTCGTTACGCCCCTGGTGGTGGCTCATTCAGGGGAAGGAGGAAATTGATTCACTGCTCGATAGCTATAAATCGAAAGAAAAAACCTGTCCTGCTCTTATGAAGATAAACTGTATTCGATTTACTGCAGGGCAAAGGCATGTAAACAATGTCGTCTACAGACCCTCAAGGGCCCAAAATAGGCACGGAAAAATCGCAAAATTGTAGACATTGAACTATGTATGCGAGGCAATGCTTTGTCTACAGGTGTTGCATGTGCTAGGCTTCAAGTTTTTTTGAGGGGTACAGGGTTAATACAACATCAAACGCTTGATCAGAATTTCAAGGAACATCAAAGTTATAAAGCATTAGCGCATCGTGCTGTGTTCTTTCAAGTGCCGTTACTGGAACCAGAGCTGGTAACCGGAAGCACTGTAATTCAAAGTTTGGCTCAACATGTGGCTTTCCCTGCGAGCAGATGACCCGCACAGTATGCTTACGTAAAAGCGGGTTATTACCTATATTCAAATTCTCAGCGCAGCATCTTTATGCCTACCAGTTGACGATCTTTCAGCGCACGCTTGTGACGTATAGCAATGGGAAGTTCCAATGGCGCTGTTGCTTCTACTGGCAGTCGTCCATGCCGTATGCATCGTCTTTGCTCCTTTGGGCAAAGCGTTGAAAATAATGATTTGAGCGATGTAAAGCAGGGACGAGTTATCTGATTCTAACCTGTCCGCCGTCGTGTTGTCGCAGAAGAAAATTGTTGTAGGCCTGTGTGTAAGTGCCGAATTGTGGCGAACGGTCAGTAGGACGTTTTATGCGTTAGTATTTCCACAGGTTGAGTGAAAAAAACAATAGGGATGTATCAAGATGAGTAATTCCTGGCTTCATTTCAAGAGTACTCGGCGGCACGCAGTGCACTACCACAATGCCTCTACACTTCCCATCTACTCATAAAAAGTAAGTATGACCTGGCATTGGCGTTTTTTTACACATCGGTACAGTGTTCCCGTCTTACAAGTGTCGAAAAAACGAGAAAAATCTTGCAGTTTATTTTTAAACGTTTCTATTTTCTTAAAACAAAGTCATTTTTTAATAGAAGTTGGGCTGTATCTTCTGTTACGGGCACAAACGTTTTTGACAGCCGAACGGTTGCTTCGAATCAATTATTGGAAAAGCTTAACTACAAGTTTTACTGTAATGGCTATACTATCGTTAGATTTCGTAACAGTTCTGATATGATTACTTTTAGCAAAAAGTTATCCTTACAAGACCTTGCTGAAGCATATAACGCGTCTGGTTTGGAGTGCGCACAGCAGCCCAAAACCGCCAACACCATTGCCCACCATGGTGTGATGGTCGCCTGTATGCTTTCTACGCAAAACCCAGTAATCGTTTCTTAGAATTGAGCTAATGTGCAGGTCGAACTTGTCGGTGAGTCCGAACGGAAATGGGGTTCCAGCAGTCAACAAATCGACCACCTTCGGCCTAGGACCTGGCCAGTGGAAAGTTACCGACGAGAAGCACCCATCCAGTTTGTCTTCCAACCTGCGCAAGATGCGAGAGAAGGGTTCACTGACTGATATCAGCTTCGCCTACGATAACGAGGTGATACGGCCGGAAGACTAGTGCCGCCATGGGCGTCGGAAGGGGGGTGGGATGGGGCCTTGGCCCTTCCTGGATTTTGAAATTTGACATTTTTCTATGAAATGTTTAGCAGAAAAAGGTTGTTTTCTTAATTTCGAATGGGTAAAATGACATTTCACCATTTTTGGCACACCCTGAAACAAATTTTTTGGCTACTCCTGGAAAAATCCACCATTGGCCCTCCTATGGAAAAAATCCTTTCGACGCCCTTGATTGCCGCCATAAAATACTTTGAGAGAGAAAGCTTTGCTAAATTACATCCGTTCAACCTACGACGCAGAAATGATAAGGTGGGCGGATTGGCTTTTGTGGATCGAACCAGCAGTTAATGGGCGGGCAACGAGAGCACGATTTCATTGCGTACGTATATTCATCCATTTGAACGTGATACAATCAGTTGGTTTCATACAGGACGCACGACATGAGATGAAGCAAATGCTGACTCCCTGTAAGGGTCATGGAATCATCTGACATAATTTTGTTTGAAGGGGTCGTTTGCTGAATTTCCGAATGAATACAATATGTCAATTTTTTGACAGTGGTACTCTTTATTGAACTATGCTCTATTTGAAGATGAAAATGCAGTTGCTAAAATGAGGGGAGGTGTTGCAGTTTGACTGCGTCGCCAAGATGTTCGAAACAAAGCAGACAACACGTTCAGCCACTGACGGCTTCAAGTAGAGTTCAATCGCCTAGATCACTGTGTTGTTTCACGTTCACCTTACTGTCATTTGGGTTTGGTTTTGAACGTGCTTTATGTTTGTGTTGATTGTTCATATGTCGCAGTGATTATGTGCCGTCGCTACAGGTTTTAAACTGGTTGCAGCAGCATGGTAAATTCTTCGTATGGCCCACCTGCTTCAGAAGAAATGTTTCCTGGTCAGTTATGCTGATGCAATGTAGTTCAGAGGGACTTGTAGAAATTTTAGCTGTTGGGACAAAATGACTTTGTTGGAAGTCCAAAACAAGAATATAGCGGCGGGCCTGTCGGAGAACATAGGATGAAAACGTCTTGAGATCATTTTTTGTTCATTTAGTCTGCAATGCTGAGAACCTTTAGTCATTGTTCAAGATAATATTGTGCTCGGTTTGTGTTGCCAGTGCGTCAAGGCCAACCGGGTGATTCTAGCAGCTGTGAGTCCAGTCATGCGGAACGTGTTCACCAAGCGCGAGGGCCTTATGAACGCAGAAGTGATACCGCTGGAGGAGCTAAGTCAACTGGTTCGCTTTGTGTACAAGTGAGGACCAGAAACGGCATGAAATGTATCGTAGTTGGTGCCAGGCCCGGAACCACCTGAAGTTTTCCGGGGGGAAAACGTGTTGTTGTACCTAACAACTAAAAATTTATTGGCGCTTTCACAATGCCTTTGAAAAATTCGGGAGGCAATTGCCTGGTTGGCCCCCGTGGTTGCGGGCCTGGATGGTGCTTAACGTATGAATCACAGCTGCAGACGCGAAAGCAAGCGGCGTTTATCAACAGCTGCTGTAGTCAAGGTGTTTGAGAAATAGGTCAAAATTGTTTTCAAGAAATGCATTTAAGTGTCAAGATATCCGCTTTTACCTGTGTGTCGCTGAATTAGGATTTTGCGACAAGTTAAAGTGAAACATTGATTACAACTTTTTGTTGTGTTTCTGCCCGTTGCTTTTCTTTCTGCGTAGAACTGCTGAAGGGTTTTGACCATTTCATCACGAACCGATACCACAGATTTTTCATAAATAATAATTGTGGATACATTGTTAAAAAGTATCTTTTTTCATAACGTGCAACCGTCATGTTACATCATATGGGCAGCAGGAGATTGAAACGATTTTCGTGCCATGCGGTGAAAACGTGAGGCTAATTTAGTTTGGTTTTATTAGTGCCAACACTGAGGTCAACGTAAAAGCAATTCAGCAAATTGCAAAGGCTGCAAAAGCTCTGGAGGCCACAGCGATCAAAACCGTCTGCGAAAAAATTCTGCAAATACTGCCACCCTGTCCAGGTACGAACAATACTTTGATCTATTTTGTTTAAAATTCATCCTTTCAGTTGGGGCATTTTGTATTATTATTTAAATGACAGCAATTGGCGACAGGAAGCCTAAAATTTGCTAACGTTTCGATTGAGAGGTGAACACTCTACCACTGAGGTATCAAAACCTCAAATTCTTTGACAGGTAAAAACACTTTTTGCATTGTGTTTGTACGGGCTCCATTTGAAAGGATTGATAACAAACTGATAAGCGTAGAATATCTGACTTGCTTTTGTCATACGATTCCATACTGCTGCAGCTTTTGAAAAGTACGCTGTGTCGACGAGATTACTTATAGTGTTTGAAAATCTGGTAAATCTTTATAAGTGCAACCTTTTTGCGTTGTTTTATTTCTCCTCACGGCGTTTTTGCCTATTGTTTTTATGATTGGCATGTATTTCCTGAATGACATATACTCAAACCGAGTACCACCTGCACGCAACATCTTATGTAAATAAGCGTTTTTAGCGCTACCGCACAGTGGTTACTTGGACTGAAAAGACATTTTCTGTTGCGAGCAGCGACGCAGGTAAAGAGACGACCGAAACTCAAACGCATGCTCGGATTTGACGAAGCGACGACCCTTGGGGAGGATGTCGCCGATGGTAATGAGCTAAACATCGAGGGAAAAGGGAACTTGGTAGTGGCTGGCAGCGTGAGTGATAAACGTGTTCAGCTGAAGCTGGAGCGTATATTTTTCTTTGCGCTCATGTTAGAATGTGATAAACAGGTTAATTGCGAAGTGTCTTACCTGTATGTGTCAGCTGCTTCTGTAAAACCTTCTACTTCTCTCTCTCTCAACAAAAAAAAAAAAAATCCTCGGTGCAGAGAATAAATAAATGTCACAAAAAACTTTTCCCGAGTACATTTTGCCAGAACAATCACAATTTGTGGAATTTTACCGATTTGTGTTATTTTTTGAAAATGATGTTGCAATTGGCAAGGGCGTACTTTTACAGGCTAATCGCTCAGGAAGCATTTGTTCTATCGGAAGCGACGCCAGCGGCCTCGTCATGGAAACTCCAACGAAGCGTGACAATCGAGCATCCATCAGGCTGACTTTTCACAGCCGACCGAGTACGCCGCTAAATCAGTCATTAGAAGAAGATCAAGATGGCTGTACTTGCACAGAGACAGGCTGCAAAGACATCCCCTTCAGCTGCAAAAGCGTCAGTGGTTGTGCTGCGACAGACGGCACTTTATCGTCATCTTTCGGTCAGAGTATCACCGAAAATGATGGAAAAAATGTAACGGAGCCTAGCTTGGCTCACGCATCGCCGACAAAACCACGATCCAGCAGTCACGGTCCTATTCCACTGTCGGCTGTCTTAAAAGCGAATACTGATCTTTCTTCGAGCGATTCGCCCCAACCGAAGCGAAGCTTTACGCAAACCGCGATCGCGGGAAAGTCCTCAAAAAAAGGCCCGAATGGCACGTGGCCCAGGCGGCTGAAAGACGCCGGTTCGCGCACCGCGATCCCTGTGCAGTGGAGAACAACACCCAGGGATATTTTGATTTCAACGTCGGACGCGCAAAGAGTCGCGAACCATCAAGTAGAACAAGTTAAAGCCGCCAAAACCCGGCGGACTCGAGACACTTACAGCGTCGGCTTCAAGTCAGAAGCAATTCCGGGTTTGCTGAAAGGTACCCATTTAGCTCCAGGGAAGTTACTTATCCTGGTACAAAGCTTATGCCACAAACATGAGATAGTCTTGGTGGTCCCACTTGTTTGCTTTTCAAAGTACAATTTCTATAATTACGGCTAAAAGCACTGGAAATGCATCGCTGAGGGACAAGTTGCTTTACAAGGAGAACTGCTGTTCTTCAGAACAGCTTTTGTTGCTTATCTGCACCCTCTTTTTTGTGCAAATCATTTTTTATTTGTATGCAAAAATTTTCGAAAAAAATTGTATGCAAAAGATCTGCTAACTTAATTTTAATATATGCTTTTAATATTTCATCTAAAAACATTTCTTAGTTTCTACTTTGATAAACTATGCGTACTAACTAGGAAAAGTGACATGATGTACTTCGAGGAAAAACCTCAAAATATGTTGTTGTTCATCAACAACATTTTTTCGTGGGCGTTTCAAAAAAGAATTTGATGCCCTTTGTAGTTAATAACCACGATCTTTTGACTAGTGACAAAAATTTCTGAACTTTTGTTTTTTTGTAGTGAATCAAAAGCACAAGCTTGCTCAAGCCATGGCATTGAAAAGCTAAAGTCCTTTAGGTACAATAGAGTAGTTGGTAAAGTCTGCTTTGAAAGCAGAAATTTTTAATCGGTGAATTCCACATTGACTGCACTAGTTAATCTTATTTTCAGGTCTCAGTCAGCTTCGAGATCAAGGTCTCTTTTGTGACTTGACGTTAATTGTCGGAAGTGCCCGAATAAACTGTCACAGGGTGGTGCTGGCGGCCAGCAGTCCGATCTTTTACGCCATCGTGCAAAAGATAGCGAGCAAAGAAATCGCCCTGACCAAAGTCGATGAGGCTGCAGTGCAGGAAATAGTTCGCTTCATTTACAGCGGCCAGGTACGTTTAATCCCCTGACATTTAGAGGGTTTTGTGAATTTAGAAACAACGAGTGATGCTTTTTACTTCTCTGAAACCAGCAAAACGATCAGAAATGGTTCAAGTATGCATTTTTACTATGATGGGTATTGTCACGTAACTTCGCTATGAAAAGTATAACTCAAATATAGTAGTACCGCTTAGATTCTTGTAGTTTCATCATCACAATGATAAAACTACTATGTGAATTGCATTGGATAGGCGCAAAAGTTGTGCATGCAAGAAATGTGGACACCATTGTAGCAAGCACAACAGCAATCTTTTTCATGCTACAGTTGGTGTTTTTCCGTTGCTTGTCTTAGTTGAATTTTGTTACCCGTGGAAAAACCAATAAATTTCTTGTTGCAGTGCACCATTGACAAAGATAATGTGATGGGAGTCCTGCGCGCTTCTTATAGCTTCCAGTTCGATTTCGTTGCTCAGCAATGCGCCAGTTACCTGGAACGTAATGGCTCAAGCGTCGCCAACATCCTGTCAAGCGAGAACGTGTTGCTGGCGTACAGGATATCAGAGATATACAGCTGCCCGCGACTTCGCGAAGAAAGCCGAAAGATTGCGGCGTCGAAATTCTGGGAGCTGACAGACACGCAAAGTTTCAAAGATTTGTCTTCGTTGGTACGTATGCGTAGAATCGATTAAAGAAAATCTTATTTAAGATGTCCACTCGATTAAGAAGAAATGTGTGTGAGTCTCTCTTCCCGGGCAAATCTTTGAATCTTTTATTAACCCGTCAAAAAGCCAAAAGCTCAATTACGGCCAAATGCCTGATTTTTTAGACTTTTTTGAGAAAAAACGCTGTAACTGTTTTTTTATTGAATGCCTTGAAAAGTAAATTAAGCCATTTCATCAATTTTATTTTTCCAATTCTTTTCTGTTCCGAAATTGAGATATGCTAAAAAGCTATTGTTCATTTTATTGCGGGCTACAGTTTAACAAACGTTGCTGTTTATAAATAGAGGCTGCATGACTGGATCAATGTGATCTAAGTCAGATAATAGTGAACCCAAATGAAAACGCTTTGTGTTGCAATACGCCATGGTGCGGAACGTTTTCAAATGAACATTGATAATTTCCACTAAAACTATGGTCATCACGGATCCAATCAACTTTTACAAAAATCGTTGGTCAACCTGTGTCTTTCCTCTTTTTCCACAATAAGTTTTCACGTGTTTGTAAAATGTGTTTTTAGTTGCCAAGGGATGAAAAGTCGGTTATAATGAAAGTGTGCACCCATTCGAAATATACTAGATTTAGTAAAACCTGCAGTAATTTTGATGCCGCTGAAGAAGACATGATTTTGACGTATATACATGTTGGACACTTCCTGCTAAATGCCATACACGCTTAGTTGCATTTTTCAACATCTCTTTTGCTGTAATTTTCCCTCCAAGGACCTCAACCGTCTCATCAGCAGCGAGTCGCTCCGAACAGCCAGGCTAAAAGACAGTGAGCTTGAGCTGCAATTCTTTCTCGCCCTGTACAAGTGGCTGACACACAAAACGGGGCGATTGCCGCGAATGACGTCACGAGTGATGAAGTTCGTCCAGTTCGACAACATAAAAGCGCCGGTGCTTCGAAGGATCATTTTGAAGGAGGCGGTCGTCATGGATGACCCGGTGAGACGTTGTTGTAAATTTACATTTTCGAAACAAGGCAAGCTTCGGTTATCTGGTCTCCGAATGGAGGCGCGGGTTCGAATCCCACTTCTGACACCATGTCGTGTTTGGAGGTGTTCAGCATGCATAAGTGCATCCTCAAGACACATGCACGAGGCAACTGTCACTCACTGACGTCACTGACTCTGGTTCTCGCCTGTTGCTCTGATTTCAAGTGCCAGGCATTTCAATTTTGCAACATCATGTTTCGACCATGCTATCTTTGAACCTTTGGCCTACCAACACGGAAACGAATGCCCTGCCCGCTAGGCCAAGGATTCCCAACCTGGGATACATGTACCCCGAGGGTACATTTGACAATCTCAAGGTGTACATTTATTGTGCAGCAGCAATAAATTGACTTTGAGACATAAAAACGGAGTCTACCTCTAGAGTTCTGAAAATCCAAAAGTTCTTTAAAAATTCAGTGGATTTTTGTCATTTCACTAAGCCTTTTTGTCATAAGAAATTTTAGGGGTGCATGCTCATCTGTCGAAAAGCTGAAGGGGTACATGGTCAAAGAAAGGTTGGGAACCGCTGGGCTAGGCCATGGGCCGGCAGACAAGGAAAGTCGTTCTGGCATGCAGTGTAGGATCTAGGAGGAGATCAGGTGCAATTTGGAGCATTTGCTCCACCATGAACGACCATCCTGCCCATTAAAGTAGCATTTTCAGCAAATTTCGGCACCTGTTCTTGGCTTCTCACCTTTCAAAATCCAACCTGTTCTTGGCTTCTCACCTTTCAAAATCCAACCTACCGTAACCTTTATCCCCCATTTGACTTTTTCGAGACCGCCCCCTTAGAAAAAGTGTGGATCTGCCACCGCTTTATGAGTGACAATGCCACTGGTGCGTGGAATGTTTGTCGGTGAGCATGGTGTAAGTTTCTGGGCTCTTTCCAATTCTAGATCAGTTGCTTTAATTTTCACTTAAATGTTACACTTTTTATTCCTTTCTCTGTAGCGTGAACGTTTTTATTTAACTACAAAGAACCTGCATTCTTCGATGTTTTTCTCCCGAAATCCTGATTCCTACGAATTATGTCGTGCGTTTTTCTGCAAACCTTTGCTATCTTTGTAATTTAAACGCTCAGTCAACGTAGGCAGTAGAAACAACGTTATCATGCAAAACATTTATAATTAACAAGTTTTATCTATCTGACATCCGCCTGGTTTGAGAACTTGACAAATTGTCTTATTTATTTGCTGAAAAAGATTGTTTCGGATAACCTTTGGTACGCTAATAGAGCTCGGAAAAATTCAGGTGGTTTTCTAAACCTGATCCCTCTCGATACGTGTTTAGCAGAAGTACCGAAGTCGACGCTACAATATGTACCGTAATCGGATTACTTCATGAAATATGCTATTGTCTTTGCTGCAGGTCTTGGCAAATCACATCATGGTCCCAAAAAACTGAGCCTGAGTGCTTTGATTCCTGGACACTTAAAAGTCAGTGGAGAATATCTTAGAGTACCATAGCCCTATATGGACATATTTAAATTTTTGCATGCAAAAAATTTTTTCTCTATCAGATAGGGCCTGAGGATTATTTGGACCGATTGTATGATGGAAAAAATTTTTCATGCGCATTTCCCCCCTTTTTTGAAACCTAGCATATTTTCAACAATTGACGCTTGAGTACTTCGGAGGTAGAGACGATGTTGACAGAAATATGTTTTATTCACACAAAATACTTCATCAAAACAAAAGGAACACAAGAATTAGAACTAACGAACAAAACTTGTGTCTTTACCTTCTGGTTTCCCCAGTAAATTGGTCTGCTGCTCCCTTGTCCTTATGTGTGTTGAACACTTGACCAGCATGAAATTTAGATGACCAGGTTCTCTTTATGAAATTTCAAAAAGAACTTCTTGTTCTTATCCAGGCGAAAATATGTTTTACACTTTTGGCAAACGATATGTGGGGTACTTTTGTATTGAGGCATCTTTCATCACCCTCATTTTTCCTGGTAGATGGGAAAGTCATCTACATTGTTGTTTCTCACAGTTTCCTTCGAAATCACTGGAAATCATTTGTGTTGTGTCCTTTCAGTTTCTTACAGTGAAAATGTCTTCAACCGAAATTGATACCCTGACTCTTTTTTTGTGTACATAACTTGCCCCTCCTTAGCTAAAGCAGGAGATATAAAATATTTGAACTCAAGCAGACACAGCTGCTTACTTTCTTGCAAACCTACGTCATTGCAGTCGTTGAAGCAGAGCAGCCAGGTATTGCCAACAACTGTGTCAGCAAAATGGAAGAAGATCCGGTGATAATACTTCTTGGATCTGAGCTTATTTCTATACAATACTATAAGCCCCTTACCACATCCAAGAGTTCAACTGTTCCCATGAACTTGTTGAGCTGTAGGCTGCAACGAACATGTGGGCATGGTACATCAACTGTACTTTTTTTGTCCCAACGCCTTGACAGATCTCGCAGGCTGTGCACCTTCAAAAGAGATCAAAAAGGTGACTGCTTTGAGCCAAAACATTTTACAACACGAAGGGAAGGGTTGTGCTGCCAAAGATACACTCTCTGTGTCTGAAAGAAATTCTGCAGCCAGGTGAACGGTTTGTTCGAACTGTTTAAGGCAAAATATACCTCTTTCCATGGGAATGTGAGAATGTCACGAAATTTTGATGGTAAGTGTGTGATAGGAGGTCTTAATTTGAACACCTTGTCAAAAGTTTCTTCACCGAGTGCAACCATTTTGCTGTCATCATTGAAGTATAAGTATTTTGTTATGTGTTCAAAAAGGACCCTGGTCATCGAAGTATTCACATATTGGATGCCCAAGTTCTTTGACCAATACAGTCGCGGATGAAGCACAGGAAACATGGACATTTTTAATAAAACAGCAAAAAAATTTCCAGCTCTTTCCATGTGAGCATGAGCGATATCGATAGTTTTCTTTGCACTGCATACAAATTAATTTGCTCGGCAATGCATTCCATCATAGCTTCATCAAAAAACTTTCTAAAATATTTCGAGGGTGCAGATATGCTTTCAAGGGAAAAAACAAATTTCACCACTTTTGTCCCCCTAGAAAAATTTTGGAAAAATCCTCTAGTGGCCCCCCTGGAAAACATTCTTCCGACGCCCATGCCCGAATCACTAGAGTCTTCCCTTTCCGGACCGCAATCACTTCCAGCACGCCTAGCTGCTTCTTCTGGAACATCTCAGTCATGGGCGTAGGAAGGATTTCTTCCCAGGGAGTGGATTTTTTGGATTTTTCAGGGGTAGCCCATAATATTTTTGCAAAGGCGCCAAAGTAGCAAAATTTCATTTTTACCACTCGAAACGAATAAAACAATTTTTTCTTGCTAAAAATTTATTGCAAAAATGTCAAATTTCAAAGTCCAGGGAGGAGCCTTGACGATCCTCCCGTTTTGACCCCCATTTACCCAGTTCCAGAACCGTCCATGAGATAATTTCTACTTTTTCCATCATCTCCACCCAATACCCTAACTTCCCACCTCTTTCTTCGATAAAATGTGCCAGATTCCATTCCTACAGCAAGATTTTCTGCTGTAAGTAATAAGAAATGCACTGCATAAAAAAACAAAAAATATGACTCCATTGACAAAGTCAGCAAATTTACAACGTTTACTGGAATAGACGTGCAATCTCATAAAATAGTAATTGCGTCAAATCAACGGCAGAATCTAGTCAAGCAAGCCTTGCTGAAACAATAGTAAAAACAACGAACTCTCCAAGACACGTACAACCGCTGGATTAAACGCTGCAATACAAGTTACAGACGAAGTTTCCTCAACCAAACACTTGATCCCCAACATACTTTGGCATCAAAAACCAAAAAGCGTGACAAAAGTATTTCCGAAATAGAAACAGATATTCAAACGTTGCAAATCGGCTGACATCGACAACCCCGACTGGAAACTCCACAGAGAGTGAATAAATAAAGAAACTTGAAACGTTGCAAATTTGTAGCAAATGTCCATGTCGGGATAGTTTGTGGGAAACGAAACGAACAATTCAAACGAATTGTTTTTTAAAAGGCACTGATTTGAAAAGCAGTCTTAAAAGTGAAACACGACAGAGCCTCTGAGTATGGTTAGAAATCGCATTCATTAGTTGCAGACCGCTAGAAACACTACTTTTGGTCAAATTTGAGCAAAATATTGAACTGAAAAAAATGTGTTCAAGATAGAATTACTAAAGACGCCAAACGCTAACTTTTATTTTGTCGATAGTGAACACGAAACTTTTAAACTTGTAGTTGTCGATGATGCGATATGCCGTTATCAGTATTTCGGTGTTTTGGTGATTTTTCTTGTCAGCTAACAGGAACTTTAGCACACGAATATCACGGCACAATTTTCCTACTTTTATTTGTTAAATGGTTGGTTTTCATGCTCACGCCATAAACCTACAATTATCATTTTCTGAGAAAACCAAGAATAATGCGAAAGTCAGTCAGACGCATGACACTACGTCTAGAGATGGCGAAATTCTCACTCAGTGGTGAAGTTTAAATCAATACTAAGGAAATTTTACTGATTTGCTGTTCGTTTCTGCTAATTTTGACTTGAACTGGTCAAGTTTTGCTGGCCATTTAAACATTTGTTTGATTTATGTTAACTTCTTGCTGTTGTTTTAAAATTAATTTATTACTGTTGTCACATTTTGGTCGGCACATTTTGGGAATCTAATTTGCATCTGACAAACTGAGTTTTTTCTGTTTTTCCTTACGAGATTTTGTATTATGATTTTTGGCATTGACCGGAGCAGGAGACGACTCGAAGGGTGCAGATGGCGCTGCGCAACCAAACAGCTCGTTTTTCGCCACCAGTGACCGTTGCGGTGCAAACTTCGCCGGCACTCAGTCGCGACTCGAAGGAAACTCTCAAAGCAATCGTCCTGCACAATAACAACAACGACACACTGTCCAACGTGCTTTACAGGTGGAACAACATGGCGTTTATCTGCTTGCGTTTTTGCGGTTTAAAAGATTTGCTCTGAATACAAGAGAGAAAAGCGTGTTGGTCAAAATGGTAGGAAGGTTTAAACTGCGCTGTTTGGAAGTAAGTTAACAAACAATATCTGTACTTTATGTTCGAATTTACCGGTAAGAATAATAACCCATTGACTCAACGCCCGCACAGGTATCTGAGGGTTCCTGAGAAATGCGCCATGCAAGAAGGTTGGAAAAAAAGCAGGGCAATGAGCAAAGTACAGTAGTAATGAAAAGTTTGCAATGATATGAAAAATAACCGTGTGGTGCTAAAGTGCGTTTTGCCGGAATCGATAACCTATTTGTGTTTTTTACCTGAAAGATACACTTTTGATCAATTTCGCATTTTTGCGAAAATCCGAAACTGTCCCAAACTGTGGCGAAAATCCCAAAAAGGTCACCCTAACAATACGGATACACGCCACATTTCTACAAATTTGATGCTCATCGATCAGCTTCGCTTAAGCGCCAGATGTAAGTAAATCTGGCTCTGGGACACCTAAATGTTACCCCGCAGCAACGTTCTGTAAAGTAGCTTGGAAGAACTCAAATTGCAAGTGCTGTAACGTGGAGTGGGGATGTGCAGTAATCTTCTTGATGCTTTGCTGTGCGAAAGAAAACGATAGCTTTTGAGTGATATCCAGACTTCCTTTTTAGTGTGAAATGGATTGACAGCAACTGGGAGCAAGTTTCGTCATGTCCGGTAGCATTGTCCGGTTATGCCGTTGCTACTAAAGGAAATGCCGTTTACGTTGCTGGTGGCCGTGACGTCAAAACAAACAAGCACATACGGTCTGATGTGTTCAAGTAAGCAAAAACGGCAGTAATGCTTATTACGTTTTCAGCAAACACTTTTCAGTTCTTTCGTTATAAACTTACATCAAAATGTGATGCCTGACTTATTGCCAGCGAGTGCACAATGGCTAAAATTATTGAATGTCCACAAAGTTTGCAAACATCTGGCTAGTATTTATTGGACTGATGGCTATGTTCCCTGTCACACCTTTTACGCAGACATTGTAACCTTTCCCACCCATACACTGGCACATACTGCATAAGCGGAAAGATATGCTTCACAACACTGTTGCTTGTTGAGAGGCTGTGATATTAAAATGCACTGTTGGCTTGCTCTGCGCCTGAGTAATCGTGCGGTGTATGTCAGACAAAGTTCGAGAACGCTGCTGAATTATCCTTATTTTGCGAATGTCGCTTGTCTTTTTGTGTTAATCAGATACGAAAACAATCGGTGGATCCAACTTACTGGCATGTTAGTTGACAGAGCTCACTTCGCAATCGTCCCGGTGGGTGGCGCCCTATATGCTTTGGGAGGAATGACTGAGAGAATGGAGAAAGGTAGGTGCCTTGGCTTTTTAGATGAAGTTTCCTCTAGTTTGACATAGATGTGCCAGACTTATTCTGTTCACTTCTGCTCAGTTCGCTTAAAAAGCATTTGATTTTGGCCGGTGACTCAGTTTACACCAGTTGGTTTCTGAATATAACTTTATTTTATAATTGCCAGATCGAAACTCCAGCACATTTATATTTTGGTATAAGTTTGTACGGAAGTGAGCACATGTTTTCGTGTAAATAATATTATTTTCAAGAATATGGAGGTGCTCCAACTTCTGAATACACCACCTGTAGGTCTATACTCAAGTGTAAGTGAAATAAAAAATTTCCTGGATCAGTGATTCTCAACTAGGAGCCATTTGGCTCACTAGTGAAGTATTTTTTAATTTCCGAGAAGAAATTTGCCCAATGGTGGGATTGCGGTGAAAAACTAAGGACTCCTAAGTTTTTCTTTTTGTGCTTCAGCAAGATCTGACATTTCTAGCAATTTTACTGCTTCCTTTTTTAACTGTGGCTTAGCAGCACTCAGCTGGCATCTGTAGTGCAGACCCTAAGCTGAGCTGCATTTCTAGCGTTTCCTGATATATTGGTTGAGTAGTAAGTGCAGGAAATTAACTAATGCATTGTAACAATGCTGGGATCGTAGAGGGACGGATAACGTGAACTTGTTGTTCTGTTAAAGGCTTATGTTTATATACACCAGTATGTCAGTAAAAGCGTTTACTGATTATATTGGGTAAGTTAGATAAACTTGAAAAGCCTAATGTTAGCTGGTTTGAATGACATTGTTTTTGAGGTGAATAGATTAATGATTTGGCAGATGAGATATTATATGTGCAAAATCGTTCCAATATGAAACCAAACCAAAACCAAACATGAACTGATGTGACTGAATCCTCAAGTCAGTGCTAACTACGACAAATCAGATTTGGCGACCGAGCAAACATTTCTGCAATTTCCTGCTACGTACTTAGCTGAAAAGTGTAACTTCCGATATTTGCGAGCGGAGAGATATTCGAGCGAAGCCAACACGTTTTTCTCCTCGAATTTGTATCTCAATTATTACCAAACATGAGGCATCACATCTGAACGTACTATTTTGTGCTTTATGGTGGGGAGGAAACGAAAATGTGTAGGATTTGGAAGGGACTAACAAAGAGAAAACATTGCGAACCACTTACATAGTTCGTTAAAGCCATGCATTTAATTTTACTTACGACACTTAATTTCAGGAAGACAAGGCTATCAAATAACTTCCAGTGTAGAGCGCATGGAAATTGGTACATCCAGCGAGAACTTCGGCTGGAAAATGGCATCGACACACTTGCCCTGTCCGTCCTATTTTCATGGTGCTGTTGTCTGTGAGATGGTAGTGCGGTGCTGTCCACCTAAGAGTCCACTAAACGGAAGAAAGGTGACTGTTTTACATCTTGACTCTGACTGCAAAAAAAGGTTCTCGAAGTTAATGCCAATCAGAATAATTCTCACCGCAAAGTTGTTGTGTAATCACAGAACTTCGGTTTTGAGACGAAAAAGATATGTCTGTGTGAAAAGCACGGGAAAATGTATCTGTCGAGTAGACAATGCTTGCGATATTTTCTTTGTTAGACGAGACCTTTTCAAGGTGGACTCATGCTTCATATTTCGACACCGTCACAAGTGTCTTTTTATCGTAATTTGGTAAAATACGACACCTCAAGCTCTGGAAGACTTCGCAATACTACTGCCAGCGCTGTATCCCGACATTTTTGTTAAGGTTTCTCGCCTGTGTTTCATCGAACGCTTGTTATGAAAACGCTCGAAAGTGTATGTCAGCGAACGTAGTGTTCGTGGCCGTTCCTGCACGTGCTCAGCGTCAGCACAAAACCGGTTTGAACAAGCTATTTCCGGAAAGGTGGATTTAGGGTCAGGCAAATGAGGCACTTGCCTCGGATCCCCGTTTTTTGAAATTTCGTGGGGCCCCTTTATAATGTCGATTATATTTTGTGCATATTGCTGCATATAGGTTTTTCTTGCCATGATGTTTTTCACCTGTCTGTGGCACAACCAGAAAGCTGTAAGTCCGAACCTAATAATCTGAAACGCGAATGTTAATAATGATGTTGGTGTTGGGCAGAAAAAATCTACCACGCTTTGAAGTAGCATTTTCTGATGAGCAGCACTATAAATCTAGGTTATTATCATTGTATGTAGGAACATCTTCAAATAGTAGAATATGTACATCGCGCAATCTATGTAAGCTTCGAATTTGCTGTGATTTTACAAGTAGCTTGCAAGTAGACCTACTTATGTTAAAAGACCCCCTCAAAATCTCTACATTGAGCCTACAAATTCCTGGATCCACCACTGCTGTCCAGGTTGCTGCTTCATGCTACAAGTTGCTAGGCATATTTTAAGTTTGAAGTTCCATTCACAGGATGAAAAAAGTAGCATTCGCAAATGGCAATCTCCAAACCTATCAAGGTTGGGACAACGTTTCAACTTATTGTCAGGCAAAGGGACTGGGACAACAGAGAACGATTCATCTTCCAGCAGGAACGCTTTGAGTCAGAACGCTATTAAAGCCATAAAACCTCCAGGTACAGCCGCTTGCTTAGGGCCTTGCGGTATATGCACCCATTGCATATTGTGTCTTTTCTCGCAGTGGTGGTACTGTAATTGTTAAAAAAGTAATTGATATTCCGACGAGATTAATGCTTGTATTAATACTGGCTTGAGTGAAACTTCTTCACATCCATTTTGTGTGACGTCTCTGTTACGTTCACGTTCAGTAGCCAATCTAAACCTTCAGTTGTGTCCGATTCGGATTTATGCATGTGCCTACAGCTACGGACGGTATTTTCGCAGATTTAAACGCTCTGAGGTCTGCTTAGGTTTTGATGAATGCCTTAATTTTAGGCCAAAATGATGAAAAGAATAGGACCATGCGTCGTCCTGTGATAATGATTTGCGGTGGGAAGAGTCAACCGACGCAGAACGTGCTTTTCGATCCGGTTGAAAACAAGTAAGATGGGACTTTTCCCTGCGAGATGTCTAGGACGATCAAAGATTGTTGAAAACTTCATTTTGCATGCGAAGTATGAACCGCTTGTTGTCAATCCTACTGGCATGCTTAGTCTTTTTCAACAATCTTCGAATTCTTTGTGCTTTTGCCTTTGCAGGAAACATCGGCTTTGTTTCATAGAATTTCGGGCTTGATGACGTATATCGAAATGATGACGTAGGTCGCTTGTTGTCATAAATGAAACCGATTATTTCCAGGACTGTGGATAAGCGGCCTTTACCGAGTCCGATGACGTCACCAACGATGGCGTCAACTTCGTCAAGGTTATTCATTGCCAGCAGTGGTGCAGATTGCATTCAACAAGGAAGCGTCCTGATGTACCAGTATAATCTGACTGATGACTTGTGGACAGAGATTAAACTGCCAGGACAGCCTGGCCAATCGAGTGTGGCCGCGTAAGTGACACTTCTTCGCAATGTTATTTTAGCGACCATGCTATTAATAATGATGAGTCGGGAAATGTTTTTCTGTCTCGTTTATAAATAGAACTAGACATCTGGCTCATACTTTCAAAGGCGTATCTGTCCTAATTGTGTAGCAAAAAGGAAAGACGCCATGTGACAAGACAGCGCTTAAACTTCTGAAACATCCGTCTAGTTCGTAGCTCAGATTAGTGGCTGTATGTGTAGATAGTATGTTAGGATCAAAACCTAAAGCGTGTTACTGTACAGTGCCACAGTCAAAGTGCAAACTTCTTGAAGATAAAGTGTCTGGTTTTGCTGTCAAATGTTGAAGGGTACTGAATTCAACGAGTCGACCTGTTTAATATACACTTACGCGCGGAATGACGTAAACGCATCACACTGGGATGTAGTAAATTGAGCTAGGTTATGAAGGGATTTGCATCATTTGAAATCCCCGAAAACTCGCAGATATTTTTACCGAATTTGCAAATTTTCTGTTTCGTGGAAAACTTGAAAAAAACTGGTCGGAGGAAAACCAGCCCTGCTGTGAGGTTTTCCTTTGCTTCGTGTTGCGTTAGCAGAAAGAGATAAATAAAAAGATATGTCCACGTCCCTATCATGGTTGTCAGTGTTTACTGCGCCATGTTAATGTTGATTCTCTAGCAAATCACGAAGCTCTTCGAGGATTTCTCTGCAGTTTGTAAATATTTTGGCTGTTTGATCAAAGAAAAGAAACGGTTTAAAAAAACAACATCCCAATTTTGTTTGTTACTCCGCCGCGGTTTAAGTCGTTGTGTTCTTTGTCGGTATGGGCAGAATTGCAGGGAATAAATTGATGCCGTCTCCCTGAGATGGATTCAGATTCGGCGTTTTGGCAGACGGAGTATAGGAGCCAGATAGGGCTCCTGTTTTACCCGTTGGGTGGTGGTGGGTGCGTAACAAACAAACAAAATAGTGATGTGGGGTGGGGTTGGGTGGTGGTTGGTGAGAATCCCAGAAGGAAGCTCAGTTGCTGAAAAGCCCAGAATTTTGAAAGGACACAATGATCGTGGTTTGAAGAAAACTGCTTAAAGTTTCCCTCCTGGATCCCTAGTGACATTTTCTACTTTCACAATGTGTTTACAGAGGAAAACTGTCGAGGCTACGGTCGAGCTTTCGCGGACGCGAGGACCGGCATCACGTTCCAAGCAAGCTGTTGCTTTCGTGCTCGGTGTATCAATCGCGCGTTGTTTGCGCTGTGGTCAACGGATGTGACGTCACTCTTCATACGTACGACGCCAGCAGTGAAAACTGGACATCGCTAAAGAGCAGAAAATGTTTCGAACTTCCGACGCGCGCGTTCTCGTTGCTTTCTTTGCAAGAATAACATAGGCGTAGCCAGGAGAGGGGGAAAGAGGGCCATGGCCCCAAAATTTCGAGCGTATCTTGTCGTTTTGTGCTTTGAGAGGCGGTGTCCCAAACAAAATGCTGTTGCTTGCTTAAAGTCAAAATAATTGACCCCTGCCAAAATTTTAGGGTGGGGGCGCTACTGAGAAGGTATTTGAAACGCGAAAAATTTCCCGCGGGCACGTTGCACATCATCTGCCAGTCGGGTGTAAGTGATTCATTTAGCGAGAACATTTAAATATCGCATATTTTTGTTATATCTTTTGTAGGTTATGCTGTGTAACGCACATTATGTAACTCTCGCTGCTGTCTTGCCATGGTCTCGCAAATGCAGCGAAAGCACGTTGTGTCGCTGGACGACGATCGCGATGACGTTGGCGCTGACGGAATTATGACGTTTGCAGAGGTCGTTAACTCCCTAATCATACTTTGTTTTCTTTCTGCTTTACTTGTTGTTTCACATTCGTCTTTTTTAAAATACCACTGCAATGCCGCTCGAACCACTTTATATTGAGATTTTTGAAAAATAAACATGATCGTTGAGATTGTGGTCATGACTTATTGTCTGAGATGCCGCTACTAGCCAGGTTTTAAGCTTTGGGTGGGTCAAAATACATGTTTAGGGAGTAAGACATTTGTTTTTATGACATGTTTAAAACAAACTATGACGACGCAAATCGAAGTTTGGGATCACAAAAAATTTGGAGGGACACTGCCCCCGAATGCCTCCCGTGGATACGGGCCTGCTTCCATTGAAGCAATGCTTCGTTCTGAACGGTTGATGTAATGTTCCTCAGCAATAGCGCGGGACAGGAAAACGCGATTGAACGAGCAATTTATTGAGTATATACCTCAAGAGAGTTTCCCAGTATGTAGAAGGCCGAATCAGCATAGCAACACACAACACTTTATGCACCAATAAAGAAAAGGTATAGACAAAATATACACCAGAAAGGCAAAGCCTACCGAGTGCTGAAACCGATGTGCTGATAATGGGTTAAAGGTTACCTTTTAACTTCTTGTGAATTTGCAAAAATGTGCAAGATGCCTACTTTAAACATATTCTTGACCTTGACCCAAACGCATCCTATAGAAAACATAAAAAGGGCGAATGTTTGACGGGGAAACGGGAGATTTGCAAGGATTTACAAATTGTAAAAATGGTCCGAAAAAAGAAAGTCGTTAATCATACTGTAGCGTGCAACCGGTATAGCGCTTTTTTGACATTTAGTCTTTTACCAAACATATGATTGCAACTGAACAAAAATAAAATGAAAGATGCGATGAGTAAATCTCTTTGGATGATAAGCGTGAGCACTTTATTATTTGCTCTAGCAAAATAAATACATTTCTTGTGCGAACACTTTACCTCTGAACTGTTTACTCTGTCAGCGTTTTAGAGATCTGGAATTCGAAGCAACCGTGAGAGATTGGATATAAGATTGGCTGCGCAGCGTTTAATTCATTTCCGGTTTACTCCGTTGGCTCAAAATCGAACTCCAATTCAGTGTATTTTCGTGTTTACGCAGCAACATATGCTGCTGCGGCTGTTGATAGGCGGTTGAAAGAACGTTCATGTGATATACACTGCTGGTGAGTAAAGGCAAGCAACGATTTTGCCTAACATTGTTTTATAAGAGATCAATGGGATTTTGCAACCAAAACGGAAAGCATACAAGCGTTGCATTAATGTTTCAACAAAATCAACATGCCTTTGTTTCCCTAGACGCCAGTTGCCAAGGGCTGATCCCTATTTTAAAGCATTTTGAGAAATAAACTTAACTTCAACTTTACTTTTACGGACGATTTGGTGCTTCGTCGATTCCCTGAACGGAGCCTTCAGCATACGCTTGATCGATTTTTCGACTACATACAATTAATCAGTAATGAAAATTAGCACTAAAAACACCGAGATATTTTATCAGTGGCGTAACTAACGGGGAGCAGGCAAGCTAAATCTAAAAACCGGGCCTCCACTTACCTTATATTTTGGTATTTCGTTCTAATTGGGTTTTCATTGGGTTGTTGTTTTTTTTTCATTTTTTGGAAGTTTTTCAGAGTGTTTTCCGCTGATTTCGGGTTTTCTTATACCCAGACATCCACATCCGGATATCCGGATTTACTATCGTGTTACAACCTTTTTCTGAGTGTTGGCTAGTGGGATCCCTGCGGTGGCCAGTGGATCCCCTTTGAGCTAAGTTTTCCCCTGGTTCAAACCTCTAGTTACGCCACTGGGTATTATGCTTATCCAGAAACCTAGGCCACCACATGTTACATACTTGATCTTAGCTCTAAAGAGCCGAGCTAAAAGTAAACAGTAGTACACTGCAGTAGGTCGAGAAGGTCAAATTCCTTGAAGATGTTGAAGTGGTATTCACGTGTTGCGGAAGGTGGTAAAAGAAGATTGATGGACTTGATAGGTAAAGCAAACGCAGTTCTACGTGAGCTTAGTCGTTCCGTGGTCACAAAACGGGAGCCTTTCAACCACGGCAAAACTTTCAGTTTGTAAATTAGTCTTTGTTCCTACCCTCACCTATGGTCGTGAACAGGGGCGATATTTTCCGCGCAATGGGATTATTTGGCGCCGCCGTTTGGCGCTGAGCTCTTCTCGCGATAACGCTTATCTGCTTGATTACTTTTACGCACGCGCCGTTATATACAGAACTCTGTATTTTCCATCTTGCTCGGATGTTTTTCAAGAAGGCAACTGTTTTTTGAAAGGAGGCAACAAACGTTTTGCCTTTGTCTTGAGATGAGATTGAGCGTATTTCTGTACTTTACGTTTTTAATAAAGTGCCTTCTTAACATTAAAAAGTCTTCCTTTCATTTTCACGTATAGCCAATAACATAAATGGCTGAGAATCTTCTTAGCAAAAGGGATAAGCAAAAGTTTTCCCACTATACGGTTTTGATAAGGGCAGCAAAAGTGACCCATTGCTACTGCTCTGAAGATGCGAATTGAAAGACGAATGTACATTCTAAACGTCGCAAAACATATTAACTAGTGGGCACTACTTGAATATTTGTGAGGTCTAGCTAACAAGTACAATATAAAGTAAAGTTTTATTCACGTTTTTATCCATTTTATATACACACACTTGTCAGTCTCTGCACTGGCGCCAAAACAACTTAGCGCCAAAATAGCGCGACGCCAAATATTCGTCACCAAAATGGCGGCGCCAAAAAGTACCCTACCCATTGTTGGGTGGGGGGCAGAATGATTGTAACTCATCACCACCAAAGGGAATCTGCCTTACGGCAGGTCTCTCATGACATCCCTCCGCCATTCTTCTCTTGTAACTAGCTGTACCATTTTCTAGGGGGCAATAGGTTTGTAACTTGTTGTTGTACAAAATAAACTTTAACCTGGCGGCAAGCTTGTGAGAAATCTGCCTGTTCGTTTCTGCTTTCATACTTCTGCGATGACTGTTGTTGTACCTAGCAACTAAACATGTCTTTGAAAAGATTTAGGGGTCAATTGTCTGGTTGCCTCCCTGGTTGCGGGCCTGGTCATGAAACTTACGTAATGACTAAAAGAGTACTATTTCAAGTACAAGCAGTAGAGATGGGATTTTTTGCGGAACGTTTACAGTTTGAAATTTTGCGGCAATGTACGTAGCTGCGAAATTCGTAAAACCCTCAATGTAGAGCCACTTCACCACCGAATAGAGAGATTCAATGGGTATGATGTTTCAACCATGTGACCAGAATGCATCAAGAAAATTGATGAGGCGAGTCCTGCTTGTTATACACGCACACACGCACGGGAAAGTGGCCCAGAGGTCGACCAAACCCCAGTGACGTAATCACATCTCCGATCTTGCTTGATCCCGCTTTGCTGTGCATTTGTGGAGCCAGCGGAGCTATCAGGATTTGCTGAAAATGTGTGGTTTTCGAGTTCTAAGCATTCTGCCCTCGAGACCCTTCCGAAAGAAAAAGCGCGTATGAAAATGAACGAATACTTGCTTTATTCTGCTGTGGTCGTTGTGCTGTTGAACGTTAGGTACAAACAAGTCAAATCCATAAGCTATAAAAATTCATTGTGAAATGCAAATCAGGTTGTTTGTTATGATTCACTGCGTCCTTGTTCATGGCCGCAGGTCAATTTAAAGGTAACAAAACTGGTGAAGAAACGCTTAAAAATTTTTGCCGGGTGCTAACTTTGTTGTATTTGTAAAATTTCATGAAACAAAACCGATTTTGCTACGTATTCACTTTATATAAATGAAACAACGTGTGACGATAATCGAATGAAGTAAATTATTTTCAGGTGCCCGGTGTTTTCAACTCACTGGCTTATTTTTTGTTGATACTTTAACATCTTTGGATCGCCTCAGGCGGCGAACGTTAGGACAGGCTCAAGAGTTATCGCACTAAAAATTTCAGTGAAGGAAGGATGTGCGCCTTTAATATTATTGCAAAAGAAATTGCCAATATCAGCCAAAACTAGGATTTGTGGAAAACCTGTGTAGCTTTCAGTACAAGGAAAATAACCTTTTGCAAAAAACAAAATTGTCGCAGTAAACAAAACGTAGTGAAAATCAGTTCGTTTATCAAAAGCGGCATACAAAAAACGAAAGACATAAGGCAAAGTTTGCCACCGTGCTGACAGCACAGGTTTGTTTGCAACTGTTGTGATAGTTTTATGGTTGCCCTGAAGATAGTAAAACGCCTTTAACGATACATAAAGCTGTAGTTGGCTTACTCAAAGGATTGCTTGAAACTGGTTGTCAGTTATAAACAGTTTTTAGTCTTCAGTTGCAGCAGTGTTGCACTACTGAAGGTGCATAGCTGGTGTTATGCTACTTATAACTTTTTCACTGCTTCATGACTGTGTGAGGTTCCCAAGATAATAATCCATTGACTTTTTGTGAGACGTTTATTGAAGTGAACAGCAGACGGCAAACGCGTTTAACTCTCCTGCATAGCCATTTGAAACAAGACAATTTAACTATCGTTGATGTCACGTGTTTGGAGTTTGTAACAGGGTTGTGGACTCGGAGTCAGAGTTGGAGTCGCAAGAAGTCGGCGTTTTTGGGTGGAGGCGGAGTCGGTTCCTGAAGACACTAGGAGTCGGATTTTTTATCCGACTCTGGAAGCCCAATTGAATTATTTTTTGCATCGCATTTCTAAGTTAGGAATCGTAACTCGTGCCTGTTGAAATGGTACAATTTCTTTGGAAACTTTTATTGAAACAGTGAATTCTTGCTGTGCACTACGATTTTCATTGATTGCTAGTTGCTATAAAATTAATGACAGACAAACTTCATTCACGTTATTGTTAAGGAGTCGGATTCGGAAAACTTTGGAAGCTAGTAGTTGGAGTCGGACATTTTACCTCCGACTCCGCCACCGTGGTCTGTAGAAACAATTACTGTCACAGAAATAATTTCCACGATCTTCACAAACGCAATTCGATCTCCAACACAAATAAGTTGCTTTTCTGATAACGTTCTCTCATACATGCTTCTGCGTGGTTAAACAAGGGACGGAATAGACCAGAACGTTCAAATTTTGCTTGAACAGCTTATGTACATGGACTCAGATTTCATTGTTTCTTGTCAGGTGCAACAATTCAACGTTAAAATAAGATGTTCTAAGTGAATGGTTCCCAAACGTCATTGAGCACGACCGAAAGCTGAGTTTGGTGGACATCTCGCGACCCAAGCCTCAAACAAAGTATGTTAATATGAAAAATACAATGATTGTATGAATTATTTTTGGGACACCTGACCAGATAACCTCTGTTTTTCGTTGACACGGCGTTCGCTGTCTTGAAGAGTACTTTATATTGCACAATGCGCTCAGTACCGCCAAACAAATAATCTTTCTGTCTATCTATAAATAATTTTGGCAGTAAGTCACTAAGTTCGTTTGCAATGTCAGCAATCTACTCGTTTCTCAAGTACCTACGTTACAGAAAGACAGACAGAAACAGTTAGGTAGACAATGTCGAAAATATACAATCCAGGTTTCGATCGACTCGACCCATTTTTGACCCTTCGTGACCCTTGGTTTGGGTTGCGGCCCATACTTCGGGAACCATTTTCTAAGCCATGCAAGTCGCATTGTGGTAACTTTCTAATTTTCTACTTATTTGAGCAGCATAAGTTTCCATACCTTACAATTCGTCATTTCTAGTTTATTTCTTAACCACAAGTTCTTTTTATAAACATTATCGTTACACTATAAACAGAAGTTTAGCAGTTCGCCCATGCTGAGCGAATTCATTTTTTAATGTTTTACGATATTAACTCCAATTTCTGGAACAGAAACCTTTTATGTGTATTCTGAGATAATTTCGAGGTAAACAACAGTAGATATCATACCATACAGTTAAATCTTGCTTAATATTTAGCAACTGTTATACAGCGTGCAGTGATCAGCGAAAGAATGAATTTAATGCAATTGAAAAAATTTACTACACACGTAAATGTAATGCCTGGATTTCTCAACACTTTTCAGCAATGGTTTACTATGCATGGAAACTGTTGTGGACTTTTATGTAGGAAAAAGCAAGCACTGTCCGTTGCAAAAGAATATCATGGAAATGAAGGGTGTTCTGAAGAGGTATTTCCAGAGCGTTAATTGTAGCTTTTAAATGTTTCGTTGTAGTATGATGTTTCTGGTGGTCAGCGGTGGTATTCTAACACGAATGTGCAAAAATTGATTCGGAGAAAAACAGAGTGAAATCAATTAAAATGGAATTGAAATGAATGAAAAAAGAAACAAGAGGAATGAATGAAACACGGTGATCTTGCACAAGTAATCATTTTTATTTCTTAGCGTTAAAAACTTTGAAAACCCAATAAAATTTTCATGCTTTCATACGAGGAATTCGACTTTGTCAAATGTAAGTGTAGGTCTCACTGCCACTACAGTCCATAATACACCTGCTTTGTGATCTATGTGTTTTTAAGACAATTAATTATTATTAGCACTGTGTGATTTGTAAGAATTTATTTTATAGATCTGACAGTTGAGAAGGACATGTAGTTAGAAACCTCGTATTATTTTTTTGTCTCTTTATGTATTGTCATATAAGTTAGTGAAATTGGCACCAGTCTGGTCAATTCACAAATCATTTGAATGTTGTAGGTTTCACGAGATGGAGAATAAGGCGGAGTTTTACTGTTGTTAGCAAGTCTGTGCCACTATCTTTGCAACGTTCTTTTCTACTCCATCTGCTAGAGTAATTTTGAAAGTTTGCAAGAACTATTTACAATTTTACCATTTTCCTGAAGCTACGTTTCATTTCATTTGGGAACTTAAATTGTAAATAAGCAAACGCTTTATGAACTAATTGAAAACAACGCTCAGTTTATTATTTTGCTGTTGCATTGTTATATGTTGCTTTCATTGCATGAATGCGTTTGTTAAACAAGAAGCAAAATCGCCAGTCGCCATTTTCAACAGGATATTCAGAGTTGCTGTTTTTCGAAGAATTGCCATTTTAGTATTCATTGGATTTATTTTGTTGATGAAAATATTGATCAAGGGAAGCCTTGAATACACACAAGGTAAGTTCTATTCAAAAACGAAAAATGTAAAATAGAAGAAAACGAAAGAGTAACTGAATCAAACCAGCGCATTAATCCGACTGTCAATTGCTTGGCTGCTTTCGAAGACTGCTTGTACTGGTCAGGGAGTGTGAAATCGACCCCTGCAGAGTCTTCTTGTAGTTATTACTCTTTTGACAAAACCTCTCTTGTACGACTTACTGCACACCACCCTGTCAAACCACCATGATGAGATTAGGATTTGCTGCCCAGCATTACCTTGGTTTGATAGATGTTGCTGTAAAATCTTTCGTGCATTCGAAGTGAGAGTACTGATTATAATTTTGAGTTTGGCATGCACCATTTCTAGAATATTACGACAAAAAGTTTCATCGAATGAGACTGTATCAGCGTCTGAACGTTTGTGAAGTAAAGGACATGACTTTCGTTTCAGCGTTGTTTAGCACAAACAACCTAAAACTTGTAAGTTCAATCGTTCTTTAGGGAAGAAATGATGCTTTGGACAAAAAATAACGCCTTGAACATTCTGCTAATTGTTCCGTGATTTTAACTTGTTTCAGTCAAGAAAAATGCATTTCAAACCGTTAGCTCTACTCCGCAAGGCCACAAAACTGCCTCACAAGGAAACAAAGAAAGGTAGGTATTGAGTAATCATTCTCCGGACAAATAAAAATTCCGAGAGAATTTCGTTTGCATTTGTGCCAAATGTATTCGATTTTTGTCACGTCGATTAAAACTTGCTAAATAATGAATTATGAATACCCTGCTCGGGAATCTTGGGTGGTCCACTGCCCAGGGACTTTTTTTGTTGATTTCATATACTTAGAAAAATGTCAGATTCCTGATTTTCAGAGACAAATGGAATAGTGCCAGAGTGATTTTACAAAAATGTCCCTTACACCCTTTCAATAGAAGATTTTGGTACTCTACTACCCTGGGCTGCCTGATGTGTAGGAAATTTTGTGCACCATGCTAACTTAAAATTTCAATTTGATTTTAAAGTGCAAAACGTTTTGTGGCAGATAGGACATCGGAAAGCGATTTCGTGAAACGTAGACCTACACCATGACTTGATATGAGGAAAAATCGCATCTGAAACGCGCATGACATTTTCTACGCACAAACAAAAATTCCCCCTAAAAACTTTTTGGGGCTACAGTGTATAAAATTTGTATGTTGTGTGTGCTTCGCTGCGCAGATACGATTTTGTTGTGAAAGTGATTAAAATGGACGTCGGGAAGTTAAAATAGTTTGGTCTGGAAACAACGGATGTCACATGTCCCAGGAAATTGTAATCAAACATAGGGTTGACAATACCCTTCATTTCCTGACTCGTATAGTGTTTGAAGGCTTCCTGCGCAGGATTTTAAAGGTTCTTGTGTTAATAATCTGTTCGTATTTTTTTGTCTGTCATTGTTTTCAGTTGGAAATGTGAAGAATGCGTTTTTCTAAAAAACATGTAAAAAAATTCAAAGCAAACCCTGTTGCTTGACCAGTTTCAGCCATTTCGCTTGGAGCAGCTATATACCTTACCCAACGTTTTGCTTAATAAGCCAAAGATATTTTACAAAATTGCTGACTCTATACTGGTTTGCCAAAAGGTGTAAAAACTGGCTGGCTGCAACGTCTTGGTAAACATTTTCTGAAAAACAGTTGCAGCGACTAAGTTTTAATGTATAGATTTGTTGAGTCCATCTAGGAACTGGGAACCAATTATATAGAGTACAACTAGGAACCAGTCTCCTTTTATGTGTTTGTGGCTTCGTCAGTTTTATTTGAGCAGGCGGTGTTGACGTGTCTCTCACTCTGTAACACACAAGCATGGACTGTGAATCTGATTCACGCTATCCTATGCGATGATGAAGGCGTTACTCAGGTTCGCGGCTGTTTGAGACACGAAACAGGCAGGGGAGTTGAGAGGTGACACTGTACAATTTGTTGCCTCAAGTTCTGCGCTGGTTTTAATGACGCAAAACGGCAACATCTATCGACCATTAACACAAAGAGCGACTTGTCTTTTACCACGATACAGAAGCAAACATATCGCAGAAAACAGTTAATGGATCAGTCAGATGACAACTCGCTCACGGCACTACTGACGAAAAGAGAGCAAGTAAGGTTCGGCGAGGTCGTAAATACATGCACAGAAAGGCGGGTAGAAAAACGCATTCAACGAACGGCGTGAATATTGAGTCACGTGTTACGTACAACGCTGTGTGAACATGTGAACGGTTTGTGCCCAGCCGGATGTCTCAACGAGCAGTCTATTACAAAGCACTGGTTCCAGTCCGTACGTACTTGTCCATATAGTTGGGCCACTGGCCGCAACAGCGGTAACGCGGTAACAAAAAGGCTCTTCCTGCTGAAAACCACGTGCCTAGCTATCGGGGAGCAGAAAACCAAAAGACCGTATTTCGGCAAGAAACACGAGGTGTTGGATGGATAAAAACCGTCACGTGTTCACGCGCACGCACACACAAGTTTACAGGTTATGAGGTGCGTAGAATACAAACAAGCAGTATTGTATCGTAACGACAGTCGACAATCTACAAGGGTGGTTCTTAACGTTTACTCTGCCACGCCTTTGCTTCAAGCTTCCCTGACATTAGACAAGTTGTAAAAGCAAATGGATTTATTGGTAAATTCATTGATCAAATTTTTCATGTTGTAGAGCGCGTAAAGGATCGCACTCCTCTGGAAATTTATTGACGCTTCCCTGGGAAAGTCTGCCCCCCGGATACGAATCGCTACTCTACAACTTGAGAAGCGGTGTTAGACTGTGCAGAGTCGCTACAGATATACGATTTGCAACTCAATATGTCAGATGAAGCTGATAAACCAAAACTCAAAGATATGTTCTGCTCATTCGGTGCAATAGAAACTATTTGTAAACGTTTCGCAATCGTTGTCTTTTTTAAATTTAGTTTTGCGATTTGTTTTGTTTGGATGCTTTGCTGTTTATTTCAAAAAGATTTGATATTCCTTGTGAGATCTTGAAAGCATATTTTTCGAACTTTGCAAGCGTGCAACCCATCGTTCGTCTCAAAATTGAGTGGAATCAAATTATGTGATGATATTTCTTTATTTAGAACATACCAAACAAAATATCATTACGATGAATATCACTGCAAGAAATAAAGATAAACTAATAAAAATAAAATATTTTATGTTACGTGATAAAATTGCTGGTGGTATCACCAAACGATTTCTTATTGAAGCCTTTGGAAAACTCTAACATATTTTCTAGTAAAAACGCGACCTTCTGTTGCAACTGCTTTGCAGTAAAGCAGCTACGAAAATGGCGAGTTTGATGTTTGATAACACTCAAGCCCATCTTTCCAACTTGCCCCCCGTACGGGGCTTTTCATCATGGACAAGATTGCCCTGAGATCACTTTTCACTTGCCACTGATAAACAAATGGCGAAGGTCAGAGTTGTTGTTGCCTGCCAGATTACTTTTGGGTAAATGCTATCACATCTTGTGAGTCATAATATATGACTTGCATTGGAAGGCCATGCTTGACCAGTGAACCTCTTGCTGATCAGACTTAGGTTATTTGGTATTTCTTTTCAGAGAAAATCTTTAGATTTATCTCCAGGAATGATGTGCCAACAAAAACGTTACGGCTGGGTATGCGAAGGTATGGTGGGCCTTATCTACGGTGCCTTAATCACTCGTGACGCCATGGCCCCGCTTGGCAACAAGGGCATTTTCGAGGGGTGGACGAGCGTGCTTTTTATTTGTACTGACGAATATCTGTACCTTTGCGCTATTTTCTTACTTTGTCATCTTTAGCTTTTTCCACTGCGTCGGAGCAGAATGCTTTTTGTCCGCACTGGGTAGACTTTTCTTAATCATCAGGTATCGTCTGTGATGAGACAACAAAATTTTAAAAGCTGAAAGAACATGAGCCGACTGTTTTGCAAACGTCCTTGCGGCAACATTGCAGAAACACAATGAGAGATCACGATCAGAAGATATTTTCAAACAATTTTATATTTGTTAGAATTACCTGCAAACAAACGTCTTTTGAACGTATCCCGCATCACCGCTATGAAGATATTTTAATCTTCCAAGTGGTTGTCAACAGCCTTGTTATACAATATTAGTTTAACTTCAAGAGAAAGAGTGATGAATTTTAGCTAATTTTATCAGTAAGATTTACACAACTTTTTTGCTAATAGGAACAAAAAAGGCATGCCACTAAATTATCGTTACTAAGTTAATCTACACAGAACAAAGGTTTGGTATGTTTTATGATAATGAGGTTGACGGTCGCGGTCTGTGAGGTCGTTTTACCAGTTTGTTGCTTGATTGCCCCAAAAACGTGAAAGAAAATGATAGGAGTGCAACGTGAAAATTTTCGAAAAAACGGTAAACTTCTTTTGGTAAACTTCTTTTGTTTTCTCATCACTTGTTTCAGGCAAAGTTTTCAACTTTTCACAGCAAATCATAGCAGCGTATGTACGTCCTATTGCAAGATGCATTAAAATTACCTTACAGGTTTTGGAAAAATGAAAATATGATCGAATAAAATTTTTGGTAAAAATTTAGAACAATGACTTAGAGATTATTATCATGCGATAAGCTACCCAATTACTGAGGTACATGTGCTTATTTGGAGGGGTACATTTAGGCTATCGTACAGCCGAAACAAATAAACTTTTAGACCTGAAAACGGAGTATATTTTCATAGTTCTGAAAATCTAAAAGTTCTATTAAAAATTCAGTTGATTTTTTGTTATTTTATTCAGCCTTTTTGTCATAAGACATTTTAGGGGATATGATCATCCTTCGAAATGCTGAAGGGGTACATGGTCAGAGAAAGGTTGGGAATCCCTGGTACAGAAGAAGTACCGCATCAGTTACTCTTAAGTGCACTAAGTGCACTATACTTTTCCCAACTCAAAATCTCTAAACAAAGACGAGTACTACATAGCAATATGCCAATAACTGTGAACGAATGCAGATCAGCCAAAACGATTCTTCTGTGGAACATTCCTCCCACTGTGAGTTACAGCAAGATCATTGACGAGCGCTGCGGACAATGCGTTGTAACTACCGACAGAAAGATGTTCGTTGAAAGCGACGCCGTCGTCATTTATTTCAAAATACGTCATGATGACTTGCCTGATCCTGCGTTGAGGTGAAGATGATTTATTTAATGCATTGGCATGAAAAAATATGTTATCGACAGTGGCATGACTACAGCTTTTAGCCAGGGAAGCAAAATTTAGCTGAATGGGGCCCCACTGGCCACCGTAGGGTTGCCACTAGCCAACACTCAGAAAATGGTTAAGATATGATAATGAATCTGGATGTGGATGTCTATAGCAGCTAAAATAAACCCAAAAACATTCCGAAGAACGCAAAAAAACAACAACAAACTGAAAACATAAAAATACTAAATATCAAAATGTAAGCTAAGTGGGCCCCGATTTCTACATTTAACTTGCCCCGCGGGGTGGCTCGCCCCTATCCCTCGTCACTGGCTCGCCCCTATCCCTCGTCACTTACGGCACACATCATTGATGTGACATTTCAGCAGCAAGACAGGAAAACAATTTTCTGTACTTTTTTCCATATTTTCAAAATAGGGCATTAGTTGTTTGATAGCTTTTCGCATCACTGCTGTCATTTTGTAACCATTGAGCAGGAGTTCCACAAAACGTTTGTCCGGGTGGTTGTTTCGGAGCAGATGGATTCAAGCAGCAGAATATTGTCGTTGGTATTGTTTAAAAGAAATATTTAGATTTTTTGGTTCTTTAGTTGTTAGTAAACTACGGTTGATTTATACCATGTCCTTGTTTTTATTTTGTTTTCAGGAGAAAAAATCAGCTTTTCGTGTGGCTGTGTAGAGAGAGCACGGCAACGACTAGAAAGATTTACGCGATGAATTTGAAAATGTTCGACAACTATTTTAACGCGACCATGACGTACAGGTGCTATACATTTGTCAAACACGAGAGTATGTCTTTGCCTATCGTAAAGTAACTTTCAACTGTTTCAGTTTTACTACATCAAAAATTCTTTTTAGAATACTTGTTTCCAACGTCATTGAAAAAAGCCAAAAACAATTTTTGTAAGCAAGAAAATTCAGAAGAGCTGTTTCAATCACAGCAAGGATTCTCTGAAAATAGTAGTACTGTCTATTACTTGAATCAAATAACTTACGCTGATTTCAAACGTTTGCGAAAAGTTTTAATTTCTTTCCTGTCGTGAAATTAGCCTAATAAGGTTTCTCTGGCAATGAAACAAATAATAATTATAAAAATGTTGTCGATTAATTTCAAGCAATCACTTTCAAAATGTCATTAGATTCAATTAAACCGAGAGATATTTTGGAGAAATACATTTGATATCACATTACCATTAGACTTTTCTTCACAAATTTGAAATGATGGTTCTTTCTTATGACAAGAAATTGCACGATTTTACGCAAGACACCTTCAATTTGTTTACAGCAGTATTAGGTTCACATTCTGAAACGCAGTTGGTAACAAGGAATCATTGCGAATCTGTTTCAGACGCGATTCCGATATTTTCGCACCTTATTTGAAACATGCTGACTTGTTGCCTGAGGATTTTCTCCAGAAAAACATCTCGGAAATTGTGAAGCAAAAGCAACGTCTAGCGGCGTGGATTGTTAGCGACTGCCATGTAACAGATGGCGCCAGAAAGAGGTGGATTTACGCAGAACAATTGAGACAGGTATGACAAAGAGTATCTACATAGGTTGTATGTTGTCATTCGCACCTTAAGTCCGCCAGTTAAAAATGTTAACTTTCGTGTTAATTTTAACAAGAGTAAGGAAATCATACCTTGTTTTTGAGCGTATAAATAAAAGCTTGTTATGTCACAGAAAACATATCAAATATACATAAAAACTTATTCCTAGTAACTTCGTGGCTTAGTTTGTGAGAGTTTTATGAGTAACCGACTCACTTGGACGTTCGGACAAAAAAGACATTTCATTTATGTGCTTATTTAATTGTACACTGAGGTATGCGAGTGTGCTGCAGGTCACCTACTTCAAATTAGTAGAGTCCATGCCAGGCAAATACAGAAAAGCTTTTGTTTTTAATATTAACTACAGTGTTTGGATGAACACATTTTGCCATACTGTTTGTTGCATGCTGCACATATGTGCAGTTGAAGAGACAATATGCGACTCACGGCTTAGTCCTAATATCAATAATGTGATACATGCCACTATATGCCTTTAGAGAAGGAAGCAGCTTTAGGCCTACCTCAGCTAGGCGTGAGGTTCCTACAGCTGACAGCAACAGCTGGAATGCGAATGGAATGCCAAACTTTAGAACTGTGATTCAGATGCTCAATAGTACTGAGCCAGCTGGCTTCTGTTATTGCACAACCTAGCATTCTTTTTCAGTTGGGTTATTAGGAACAAAATTTCAAGTACCAATTTTCTATTTTCAATTCAACGGCAAATTTGTAGATGAAGTATAATGTACCAACAGCTACAGAAAATTTGTACGGAGAGACTTTGTCACATAACAATTTTTCGTGCAAATTTGGGCAAAATATCTTTTGCAACCCCACAAAATTGCCTGCTCCTACACCTGTGGGTGCTACTTTCATTTTTTATCGACACATTGTTATAACTGTCGTGCACAATACAAAACCATGAGTGCTAGCTCCAAGTAAGGGTCAAATTTTATTCTCCTACAGTCCTTTTTTCTCCGTACCTTTAATAATGCGACTCACATCTTTAAATCTATACAAGTTCGTACAGGGTTTGTCGACAGGTCTTTTTGAAATCGGTCCAAAGTTGACTTTCTTTTAAATCGCCATGCCCGAAATTTTTCGAAAATTTTTGCGCACTAAAGTTTACCGCTTTATTTTTTGTGCACATCTTCGCTTTCTGCTTAATGCCGTGTCGTGTGAAAAACAACGGTTTATTAAACCAATATCCGGTCAAGTGGCTTTACGTGAAGCAGTTAACGTGTCTACACAGGCCTTTTTGAAGTTTTAACTAAGATTGTGAAGTAGCACGTTAGAATCATGTTTTCAAAAGTACTGATATTTTTTCCGTAGATAAAAGGGTTTGTAAGATGAAAATGCGTCAAAGTCTGGATGAAATTACATTAAGTAAGCTATTTCTATTGCAGTCGCAACTCGCAAATGAAAACAACTGAAAAGATCAAAGTTTGGGTTCAGCAACGACTTTCAAAGATAGCGTTCATACTGAAATCACCTGGTTTTAGTGAAGGGGCGAGAGGATTTTTTGAAGAACATTAAAAATACTTTAGGGATCCTTATAGTTACTGCCATTAGTTTCTTTAAAGCATGGGAGAACGTTTACTATCAGACAATGTAACTAACCCTCAAATCGAAGGACAACAGGGAAGAACGTTGGACCAGCAGTGATGCTACAAGTTGTGTTTCCTTTTCAACAAAATTTGCTTTTCTCGCACAGGCAGGGTTACAATTCGATGGTTATGGAAAATGCTTTCACAAAGGTTCTTTTCCACCATACCGCTCGGCTGAAGCCATCAGAAGGTTGAGTCAATACAAATTCTACCTAGCTTTTGAAAACACTTGTGGTTGCCGAGATTACGTCACGGAAAAATTCTGGATGAACGGATTGATGAGGTAAAATTTATGAACGTCGCAGAGTGGCACATTCGCAGGGAAGCTGTGAAGAGCTGCATGCAAGAAAGTTGTGGTTTTATTTGTTACTGGATTTATTTGTTTTGTTTTCTATGGCTTTTACCTTTCCCTTAAAACCACCCGCACACATGCCATCTCATCTGACCACATATTTTTGTTAAAAATTCTATCTGTCCATCTTTTTCTTTCTTAATTTCCAGCGGAACCGTCCCGGTGGTCTGGGGCGCGAATAAGGCTGACCTGAAGTTTTTAGCGCCCCGCGGATCATTCATTCACGCGGACGATTTTGCAAATCCGCAAGACTTGGTCTCGCTTATCAACACTTTAGACAAAGACGATGAAGCTTACGCTGAGTATTTCAAATGGAGGCGAAGCCTTCCTCAAAAACTGAATTTCAGAAAAATCGATGTGGAAAAATCTTCAAATCACATATTTGAAGGAATGAAGTCATATGGTTATTGTGACCTCTGCAGGAAGCTGCATTCCAACAGACTTGAGTTTTCACACAGCATTGCTTCGTTGGAGGAATGGTGGCATGGTTCTGAGAGAGAAAGCTGTTCATGAGAACTGGCAGAATGCTATCGCATACAATGATCATTTTAGCGAAGACGGTGGCAACGTTGTTTCTAGTCTATCCATTCCAGGTGTACAAGCAAATTGGACCAGAACTGAACGTCACAAACGGAGAAAACGTCACAAAGGGAATGTCACAAAGGCAGAAAATTCAATGCCTGGTCGGGCCATGATTCAGTGAAAAACATATAGCGCTGAACCAAAAGAAAAAGTCTGACAAACCATTTCAATGCTCCGTGATTCCTAATTCCGTTTGCGGAATTGCTGCAAGACACATGACGAACAGTTTCATGCATGTGAGTATTTGCTGTACTCAATTCATAGGATTGAGTATCCCAGAGACCTCTCGAGTAAATTGTGATGTCATTTGAGTGGGAACCAAATTTCACACGCTTTAGAAAATCGTATGAACGCTGCATTTGACGGCTATTTCAGGAATCATGCTTGCATCACATGCGTGCTACAAAAAACGAAAATATTAATTGTTTTTAAATGTAACAAAACTAAACAGCTTTTATGTCAAACGTAGTAGTCGATCGCACTTTGTGAAACTTCCAGCAGAGACGGTTGGACATACACGAATATTGCGGATGAATATGCACCAGTGGCGGAGAAATGTGCGCGCGCTCAACAAAAAGTGTACAATTTATAACCATGGGTGTTTCGTGAGGTGTATCCTATTCAGATAGAGATCCGGTTTTGGGATAACGGAGTAATAAAAGTAAAAAATGATATGTGATATCTGCATGTGAAGACGCATGAATAGAAGTTGTTTGGGACGATACAAAAAATTGACCTTTTCCTTCTTTGTAAAGTCATTCTTTTCTTGTATCGTCGCTTACATAGTTCTCATGCTGAAGGTTTTTTTCTATACCAGATAACGAGTCTATAACTGCACACGCTTGTATGTTGCTGTAGCAATGCTATACTTAAAGAATAAGGACCGAATCAGTAGCGGACAAAGGCTAATTTGGTGGGGGGGGATGCGATATCGATTTGCAATGAACCCAATGCTTCACAGGGCCATATTGCGTAAATCAATCACTTTCGCATGTGTACCTTTACGAGGAAACAAGTCTAAGCCTGGGTTAGGAGAAGTGATACAACTGGTCAAATTTTAACACTGCAACACTACAGAACCAATAAGCAATGTGGCACGTAACAACGATCTGATGACGTAGTCACCGGCGTCGGCGCAGGTACATTGAGGACTCGAGATAAACAGTTCACGCGATGACATAATACTTATTCTCATTGTAGGTTACGATTGTCACAGCACAATTACTGGTGGCAGTAGCCAGCATAGTGTTGTCTGTCTTGTTTGTTACAGCAAGTGATGGTAGTCACTTCGATGAGATTTAGATCAGTGCTCTTCAAATGGGGAACCTCACAGTTTTTAATTGTCGTTTGGAATAGTCCGCAACACTCATAGTAATTTGTTTATAATATTTGTTATTGTAGGTAATTTTGATGAAATAAGAACAAGAAGCGGGTTGATTGTGTTTATTTTGCAACCGAAATTAAGAGAACGGAAAGAAACAAACAATTCGTAATGAGGGAAAGCACGGAAATAACAAAAAGTGAGAAAGCACGATCATTCATGAGCGTCCGCAGAAAATTTTCCAGGGAGGAACGTCGAAATTTTGTTTGTCATTTTCAAATAGCTGAGGATCAATGTTCCCTCTAAGATAGTTTTGCACTGAGCAAATATTTGTTTTAGTGAGCATCATTATTTTAGGGATGAGCAAGTGGAGTTTTCAATAAATTACAAACTTTGTGAATTATATAATAAATATACAATCTTATCAAAATACGAACAAAATACACATTTCATTCAAATAGCTTCTTGTTTGCGTGTTTTTCCATTGCTTTGGAATGTTGTAAGAACGCGAGAATGAGATTTCACTGCGCAACAGTTCTGGTGGTCCTGAGTATTTGCGCACTCAGAGGGAAGATTGCTGACGATGCAATGCAAATGGACGTTAACAAATCGCTTTATCCTTTCTACACCACAAAGGAAATGGCACATGTTACGGTAACAGTCACAGAAAACGCTTCGTTGGCAGCAATAGCCAGGCATATTAGTATTACGACAATTTACACAGTAGGTTATCTGCACATTTTCAACACAGGGCATTTCTTTTCAAGTAAGCATTGCCATGATTTGTAAAGAAAGAAGCATTGGATTTCCATGGTTTTCAACAAAACCAAAAATTACGACTTACTTAGCAAGCAGGGCCGCACCAAGCTGGTATATTCAACTGAACTAACAGCTGAACATGTTTCTGAAAATTTCGGGGGGGATTTCCCAGTTGCTCTCCCCCTATTTGCAATATCAGCTAGCAAGACTTAGCATCACTTAGAAACAAGAGCTGCAAAAGTCTGGGATCTCGTCCAAAGCGATCAATGAAACCTTGCTACACAAACCGGACATTTAAGTAGACCTGTATGTTGACACGACTACGGACAAACTTAATAGAATCAGAACACCACGCAGGTTTTGCAAAACTGACCAGATGAATTGTGAAAACTCGCCACTGCAAATATAGCTTTGTACTCAGTATTCACTCAGATATCAGAATTAAACTTTAACAATCAAGATGTTATTTCCACAATCCTGCACAGACGTATTCCAACAAGTCACGTAATTTTATACTGCATGAAAAGAAACCTACATAAGTGTAGTTTGACACTCAGGTACATTGGTCACACTCGCACTAATAATGTATTTTTCAAACTTGTGGAAGCATTGCTGCAGACTCACTCATGCTTATTTTCACAAAGTACAAATGTACGAGGCTTACCGCTATCAGCATGTCACTGTCTCGCTGCATTACCTGCCTGGATGTGTGCGTTTAACAGTCTCATGCAACAAAACACCTGCTACCGTAATATAAAGTGTAGCAGACACATTCTGGTCTGTACATATTAAATGTTGCTTTCACCAAAAGAAAACAAAGTCCAAACGTCCAACGACAAGAATAAGACCTGCCGAACGGCAACACAAAGGCCGTGATCAGTCAAGCACGAAAAACGTGACAAGCAAAACACCACGTTTACACAACGTTGCCAAGCAACACAAAGTTTCAGACCGATCAGTCTGGAATCCAAAAACAAACTGTATACAGACTAAATCAAATTAAATTTGATTTAGAAAAGCAAAGAGCGAAGAACGAAGGAAAGAAGCAAACAAAGCTGAATAAGACCTAAAAAGATGATGTCATGGAAAAGTACAGAAAACTCTCCATTAATCATGTAATCAAGAATCATGACTAAAAACCCCATAAAAACGCCTTATAAGGCGATGCCCAGTCGCTAATCAAATAATGATTAATTAGGGAATCTTCATAAAGCCTTATACGGCAATGTTCAACTAGTAATCAATAAATGATTAATTAGGGAAGTTCCACCAAATCTGGGTATATAAGCTGTGATTTCAGCTACCCAGACCAGTCCGCTTTTCGACCATGGACTGGGGGCTCCTTCTTTTGGTCTACGCTACCTTTGAGTAGTTTAGCCATTTGAAGTAAAATGGGACTTTGCCTCGTGGCCATCCTAGCTCGACGGGTGGTTCGTGAGTGCTACGTTTTCCGCTGTACGATGATACGTCGCGTGCCACCTGACTCGTAGCGTAAGTCTCAGACTAGAAGCAGTTGTCAATGACCTGTTTTCTGGTCAAACTAGTGGCATTTCCGGGTGAATCTCTGAAACTCGACCCCGCAAATTTGGCTTGTCCAAATTGGCCGCCAACAACTGGAATTGGTATCGTCAAAAGGCCGACGCCTTGTTCAGTTCTAGTTGGAATTTAGCCACGCCATTTGCCCCAAGGATCGATATTGTCAAAAGGCAATTTATTGTCTTGCTCGATGTTAAGGCATCACCTTGCTACCCTTGTCTAAAGACTTGGTTCTGGCAGAGCTACTCTCTGTAACGTGGTCCGATGGCTTGGTCTTGGCTTAGGTAACCCCTGTTCCCCCGTCTGACGGCTTGG